>Ga0307477_10000028_pt1 | contig 250224 bp, 243 predicted proteins | sample atmos_gasesECM2C_FD_203316 | JGI IMG/M metagenome (GOLD analysis project Ga0307477, IMG submission 203316) | Hardwood forest soil microbial communities from Morgan-Monroe State Forest, Indiana, United States - atmos_gasesECM2C_515 | ecosystem: Environmental > Terrestrial > Soil > Temperate...
GGCATCTCGGCAAGCAGAGCCAGCGTCTCGTGGTCGGGGCCTATCTGAAGGGCCAGCTCGACATCTACCGCTACACTCCGACCACGCTGACGTACTACTATAGCTTCAACAACGGCTTGGGCGGAGCTTCGCAAGACATCGAGGGTGCCGCCTACAGCCCGTCCTCGAAGAAGTAGCAGTGAACCAAACAACTCGATAGCGAGCATCCAAACGGGGTGGTTGGACTAGTGCCGGTCACCCTCTTTGCTTCTCGGCCATTGCATTGAAAGGAGCAACAATGCGCGCGTTCTCGGTTTCGTTCAGCATCGCCGTCGCCGCGGCGCTGCTCGCGAGTTGCGCGGGCGGTTCGATGAGCTCGTCGGTTCCGGGCGCGGATAGCGGTGCAGCCAAATACCAAGCGCTGCGTCACGCGGGCGCGGTCAGCATCATTCCGCGTTCGACGTTACCGAAAGTACGGAAGGGCCTTCGTGGGCGAAGGGCGCCCGCGGCGGCACTCAAAGGCATTTACGCCGCCGATTTTTATGCTAACACCATTTTAGGCTATCCGAAGAACAATGTCGCGAACGGCCCGCCGATCTGCTCTGAGAGCGGCCCCACGAATGTCAACGACTTGGCGACCGATACTATCGGCAACCTGATGGTCCCTGCCGCCTTCGCGGGGGTCTTCGTCTACACTGGTCCGCAGATGTGCGGGCGGCTCATGGCGACGATCACCGATACGTACGGTCAAGCTTCGGATGCCGCCGCGGTCAACGCCGCGACCGGACCCATCGTCGTCGGCAACATCCTCGGCCCGGGCTACGTGGTGACCTGCACCGTGGCCAGCCTGAGCTGCGCGCAGCTTACGCCGAGCTCGCAAGGCATCGGCGAAGTCGCTGGCGTTGGGATGGACAAGAACGGCAACTGCTGGGCCGACGCCTATAACGCGGCGTTCACCGCGGTGGTGCTGACGTACTGGGCAGGCTGCAGCGGCACCGGCGTTGCCGCCACCGGCTTTCAAAACACCGGCTACGGCGGCGTCGACGTGGACAACTACGGCGATATCATAACGTTCAACTGGCGCGGCACGGCCGGCTCGGACCTCTGGGTCTACTCGGGATGCAATCCGGCATGCACGTCGGTCAGCGACGACTCGTTCAGCAACGGCCCGGCGATCTTCGGGCATCTGGGGCGCCAGAGTCAGCGTCTCGTCGTCGGCAACTATCTTGCGATACAGGTCGACATCTACGCGTACACGCCGACCTCCCTGACCTATCTCTACAGCTTCAATAATGGGTTAGGCCAGAGCGGCGACATCGAAGGCGCAGCCTACAGCCCGTCGTCAAAGAAGTAAAAGCTAGTCGTCGCCGATCATCGATTGCGGCTTGCCGCGCCAACGCGGCACGCCGCGATCTTGCCGGATCCAGAACGAGTCGGGCTTCGAGCCCGCAAACTTCTTGAACTTGCGCGGCTTCTGGCCGTAATCGAACGCGTCGCCCGCCGGATCGGCTGCGCGCGCGTCCGCTGCGGCCAGCGGCGCGAGGCCGTAGTTGTCCTCGATGAACTTGAGCACGCTCGCGGTCTCGTACTGATGGTGCGTTACGTAGCCCTGTTTGGCGTAGGGCGAGATCATGAGCAGCGGCACGCGAAAGCCGAGGCCGTAGGTATCGGCGTGGACGGGCTTCACTGGGTCGAACAGGCCGCCCCAGTCGTCCCACATCACGAAGATCGCCGTCGAGTTCCAGAACTTACTCTGCCCCACCGCGTTCACGAGCGAGGCGATCCAGGCCGGTCCGCCGCTCGCGTCGAGCCCGGGGTGATCCGAGTTCTCGAACGTCGGCGTGATCCACGTGACGTTGGCGAACGTTCCGGCGGCGATGTCCTTAAGGAACTGCGAGGGCGGATTGATAACGTCCGACTTCCAGTCAGGCCCTCCGTAAACGCCTTTGTTGGCCTGATACGACGACCAGAGCCCGCCGTCGCCGTAGATCGAGCCAGTGTAGAAGCGCCACGTCACGCCGGCCGTGTCCGCCTCGCTGCCGATCGTAGGGATGTCGAAACACGTCGCGATGCTCGGGCCGTACGTCCGCTGCGCCGTCCACGTCGGGATCTTGTCCTGCTTTCCGCCTTCGCAGCCCCACGCGGTCGGCGGCAGGTCGGCGGCCTTGTCCGCATAGGCCGCGATCGCGAACTGATGCGAGATGAAGCTGCCGTCGAAGTTCGACGAGAACATCCGGTCGGCAAGCACGTACTGCTTCGCCATCTTCCAGTACGGGTCGATCTCCGTTTCAGGGACGTATGCGTACGCGAAATTTTGCGGGGCGCCGAAGCCGTGCAGCTCGTTGTTCCAACCGTCCATCTTGCAGTTGGTTCCCGGCAGCGTTCCCGTTCCGTCGCACGCGGCAAAGAACGCCGGCGAGAAGTGATCGATGTCCCACGCGGTGGAGAGGTCCGTCGCGTGCAGCACGATCTTGTTGCCCTTCGTGTCGAAGCCGTAGCTGCGCGTCTTCGCGCCCGGATATCCCATGAAGAGGTTGTTGAACGAGCGATTCTCTTGGATGATGAAGACGACGTGCTGAATCGGTGTCGTGCTCGCGCGCATCGCGTGCCGGACCGCGGGCGCGCCGGAGAGCGACCCGCCCGCGCCGCAACCGGCGAAGGCCAGCGCGAGTGCGGATAAAGCTGCGGTCCTAATAGCCACGCGCCACTAGTTGGGCGCACCGGGTCGCAAACCTCCGGTTCGTCGGGAGGAAGCGCCTCGCGCCGCGGCATAGGCTGCTGAGCTATGCCGAAACGTTCCGTTGCGCGCACCGTAGCCGTCGCGTTTGCGCTTGCTTTGCTCACCGCCTGCGGCGCGGGAACGCCGGCGGGGGTTTCGCCGTCGTTGTCGCAAGCAACAGCGCTGCGGGCGGCGCGGAGCGGCACCGGCGCCGGGAAGATCCAACACGTCGTCTTCATCGTCCAAGAGAACCGGAGTTTCGACAACCTCTTTCAAGGCTATCCCGGCGCGGACACGCAGTCGTGGGGCAAGAACTCGAAGGGCGACACGATTCAGCTGCGGCCTATGAGCCTCGCGCGCGCCTATGAGATCGATCACTCCGCGCACGCGATGTTCACCGCGTGCGACGGAACCGGCACCTTGCCGGGAACGAAATGCCGCATGGACTCCTTCGACAAGGAGCAGGCCTTCTTGGCGCCGCCCAACCCACAGTTCGTCTACGTTCCGCACAACCAGTCGAAGCCGTACTTCGACATGGCGCACGAGTGGGTGCTCGCCGATCGCATGTTCCAGTCGCAGCTCGACGAGAGCTTCGTCGCACATCAGTACGTCATCGCCGCGCAGGCACAGTCGAGCGTGGATTTGCCCGACGGTAAGTGGGGCTGCGAAGGGGGATCGTCGGACATCGTCCAGATGATCACCGACTCGCGCGTGTACGGCGGATGGCAGCAGGCGTGCTTCGACTATCAGACGCTCGGCGACGAGCTAGACGGCGCGAAGCTGACGTGGCGATTCTACACCAGCAAGTACACGAGCCCCAACGGCGGCGAGTGGTCGGGATATCAGGCCGTCAAGCACATCTTCGACGGGCCCGACTGGTCGAACGTCATCACGCCGCAGAAGAAGTTCCTCACGGACGTCGCCGCCGGCACGCTCGACAACTTCACGTGGATCACGCCGACGTGCAAGAACTCCGACCACATCGACTGCGGGAGCGCGACGGGTCCGTCGTGGGTGACGGCGCTCGTCAACGCCGTCGGCGAGAGCCAGTTCTGGGACAGCACCGCGATCTTCGTCATCTGGGACGACTGGGGCGGCCTGTACGACCACGTCCCGCCGCCGTACCGAGGCTACGACGGCGTGGGCTTCCGCGTACCGATGCTGGTGATCTCGCCGTACGCGCGCAAGAACTTCGTGTCGCACAAACAGTACGAGACCGCCAGCGTGTTGCGCTTCGCCGAGAACCTCTTCAACTTGGGGCAGCTCTCGCAAGCGGATGCGCGGGCGACGTCGCCCGCGCAGGATTGCTTCGATTTCACGAAGCCTCCGCGGGCGTTCGGGCCGATCAAGGCGCCGAAGGGAGCGCAGTATTTCTTGCATCAGGCGCCCGATTTTCGCATTCCCGATGAGCAGTAGCCGCATAGCCGCGCTCGCCGCGGCGTGCGTGCTGAGCGCGTGTTCCCTCGGCGGCACGGCGGTTCCGCTCGGCGAGGCGCAGATATTCGGGAGCCTGCGCGCGACCGGCGCGGGCAAGATTCGGCACGTCATCTACATCGTGCAGGAGAATCGCAGCTTCAACGACCTGTTCGAAGGCTATCCCGGCGCGTACACCGTCTCGAGCGGTAAGGATTCGCATGGCCGGACCGTCGTGCTACGCCCCTTGAGTCTCGCGTGGCGCTACGAGATCGACCATTCCGCCAAGGCGATGTTCGCCGACTGCAACGGAACCGGGAAGCTTCCCGGCACCAAGTGCCGGATGGACGGATTCGATCGCGAGCAGACCTACGGCGCGCCGAAGAGCATCAAGTATCCGACGTACGTCTACGCGCCGCACAAAGAGACCAAGCCGTACTTCGACATGGCGCACGAGTGGGTGCTCGCCGATCGCATGTTCCAGTCGCAGCTCGACGAGAGCTTCGTGGCGCACCAGTACATCATTGCCGCGCAGGCGCACTCCGCCGTCGACATCCCGTACGGTCCGTGGGGATGCGTGCCTGGGCCGAGCAACAGCGTCAATACGATCTTGCACGATCGCACGTACGGTCCGCCGGAATCGGCGTGCTTCGACTATCAGACGCTGGGCGACGAGCTCGACAAGGCGGGGCTGTCGTGGCGCTTCTATTCGAGCTGGTACGGCAACCGTTCCAGCGGCGACGGCGCGATTTGGTCGAGCTATCAGGCCGTGAAACATATCTACGAGGGGCCCGATTGGGCGAACATCGTCACCCCGCAGAGGCGATTCTTCAAAGACGTCGCCGCCGGGAAGCTCGCGAACTTCACGTGGATCACTCCGGTCTGCGACGACTCGGATCACACGAACTGCGGGGGCGGATACGGACCATCGTGGGTCGCGGCGCTCGTCAACGCGATCGGCAAGAGCAAGTTCTGGGACTCGACCGTGATCTTCGTGCAGTGGGATGACTGGGGCGGATTGTACGATCCGGTTGCGCCGCCGTACAAAGACTACGACGGCCTGGGCTTCCGGGTTCCGTTGATCGCGATCTCCGCGTACGCTAAGCGCGACTACGTGTCGCACGAGCAGTACGAGACGGCCAGCGTGCTGCGCTTTGCGGAGGATCTCTTCGGTTTGGGGCAGCTTGCGAGAGCGGACCGGCGCGCCACGTCGCCGGCCGCCGACTTTTTCGACTTTTCGCAGAAACCGCGCACGTTCGTGCCGATCAAGGCGCCGCGCGGGCGCGGCTTTTTCCTTGCGCAGCCCCGCGATTATCGCGCGCCCGACTACGAATAACGATGAGGCGGGCGCTTTGGCGCCCGCCTCATGAGCTATAAGCGCTCGCGAGTTAGAACGCGCCGATGCCCTTCGGGCTTCCCCAGCCGCCCGGACCGGAGTAGGTCTTGTCCTGATGCGTGCCCGCCGTGCAGAGGTAGCTTCCGCCGCACGACCCGTCGTTGCCGACGAGAATCGGGTGCAGGTCGCGGTTGCGGTGCCTACCGTTGAGCGACCAGAACTTCTTTCCCGCATCCTGCGAGCTCGCGTTGCCGGCGAGGCCGAAGATCGCGGCCGCCATCGGCGTCGCGGCGCTCGTGCCGCACACGCCGCCCCATCCGCCGTCATACTGATCGTAGACGGAGACGCCCGGGCTGCATCCGGCTTCCGCCGAGACGTCCGAGTCGGTGCGCGACGTGCAGCTCGGATCGTGCTGCCATGACGGCTTGGTTTCGCCCGTGGCGCAACCGCCGCCGGCGCCGTTCCAGATCGTTTCGGTGTACGTCGAGCCGCTCTTCGCCAGCTGCGTGCCGCCGACCGAGACGACGGTGTCGAGCGCTTCCGGCGCGCCGTTCTGCCCGTAGCCGGCGTCGCCCGACCCGGCCGTGTAGACCACGCCCGGCTGATCGAAGTCCGAATTGGTGACGCAGCTGATCGAGCCGTAGCAGATCCAGCTGTTGCTGACGATGTGCGCTCCGAGCGTCACGGCCTCTAACTCTGCCGTGTCGAGGTCGGTCGAGCTCGAGCTGTTCGCCTCAACGAGATAGATCGTGCAGAGCGGGCAGGTCGCTGAGACCATCTCGACGTCGAGTGCGATCTCAACCGACCAGCCGGTGTAGGTGGGATAGTTGCTCTGCTGTCCGCTCTGATTGTACTTCTTGAAGTTGGCCGTACCGAGTCCGAACGTGGTGCGATACGTCGAGAGGGACGTCGCCACGCTGGGATTGTCGCCCGCGTCGATGATCGCGACGATCTGGCCCGATCCCTTGGTGATCGGCAGCTTATAGCGCGTCTGGAGATCGATCGGCGCCCAGCCGCAGGTCGCGCCGGTGCATTCCGGCTGGATTCCGCGCTGGGTGAGAGCGAGGCAGGTAGGCCGGCCGGTCACCTGTGGGCAAACAGGTCGCGCCTGGCCCTTGGCGAGCCAGTCCGGCACGATGCCGTGCGCTTGAGTCAGCGCAGATTGACCGGTTGAGCCGGCGGCCGGCATAGAAGAGCCGCCCGAACTACAAGCGGCGATGGCGAGCGCCGCGATCAGCGGCGCCACAAGTTTTATGGTTCCGTTCACAAACTGCTCCTTATTCATCCGTGGGTTTGGGTAAAGGGCGTTGCCTTTGGCCGGCTTTCGAACCTGCCGCCCGCGTTGCTCCTGGTCATCGTCTCTAACGAAAAAAGAGGCGGGTGCATCGTGCACCCGCCTCGAGGTTTTAGGAAAGGCTTCGCCGCGCTTTAGTACGCGCCGATGCCCTTCGGCGTTCCCCAGCCCGTCGGACCGGCGTAGGTCTTGAACTGACCCGTGCCGTCCGTGCAGAGGTAGCTCCCGCCGCACGAGCCGTCGTTGCCGGTCTTGATGTCGTGGAGGTCGCGCCGGAGCTTCCGGGCTCTCAGGGTCCAGAACCCCTTACCGCTCTGGCGCGTGCTGGCGTTGCCGGCGAGGCCGAAGACGGCGGCATTAAGCGGCGAAGCCGCGCTGGTGCCGCAGACGCCGGTCCAGCCGCCCGACAGCGTGTCGTACTCCGCCACGCCCGGCGAGCAGCCGGCCTCGGAGGAGACGTCGGAGTCGGTGCGCGACGTGCAGCCCGGATCGTGCTGCCACGACGGCTTGGTTTCGCCGGTGGCGCAACCGCCGCCGGCGCCGTTCCAGGCCGATTCGGTGTAGGTCGATCCGCTCTTGGCGAGTTGCGTGCCGCCGACCGAGATGACCGAGTCGAGGGCTTCCGGCGCGCCGTTCTGTCCGTAGCCGGCGTCACCCGACGCGGCGAGATATGCAACGCCCGACGTATCGAAGTCCGAATTGTTGACGCAATTGATCGAGCCGTAGCAGATCCAGCTGTTGCTGATGATGTGCGCGCCCAGCTTCACGGCTTCGACCTCAGCCGTGTCGAGGTCGGTCGAGCTCGCGCTGTTCGCCTCGACGAGATAGATCGTGCAGAGCGGGCAGGCCGCCGAGACCATGTCGATGTCGAGATCGATCTCGAGGTGCCAGCCGGTGTACGTCGGATAGTTGCTCTGCTGTCCGTTTTGGTTGTACTTCTTGAAGCTGGCCGTTCCGAGGCCGAACTGCGTGCGATACTTCGCGAGGTCCGTCGCGGCGTCGGGATGATCGCCGGCGTCGACGATCGCCACGATCTGGCCGGATCCCTTGGTGATCGGCAGTTTGTAGACCGTTTCGAGATCCTTGGGCGTGAAGCCGCAGGTGCTCGAGGGACTGCACAGCGGTTGGGGTCCGTTCTTGATCAGCGCGAGGCAGGTCGGCTGTCCGACGACCTGCGGGCAAGCCGCGTGGGCTTCGTTCTTCGCAAGCCACTCCGGCATAACTCGGGCCTGCGTGAACACGGATTGACCGGGCACAGCCGAGGTGCTCGGAATGTTCGAGCCGCCCGAGCTACAGGCAGCGATGGCGAGCGCCGCAATCAGCGGCGCCATGAGTTTTATGGTTCCGTTCACAAGTGCTCCTTAGTAGTTGGTGGGATCTGGGTCCGGCTTCTGTTCACCCTGAGAGTTTCCTGACCTGCCACTAAAGTAAGAGGGCCGACCGTTTTCGGTCGACCCTCGTGGCCTACCAATTCTAGCGAGCGCTAGAACGCACCGATGCCGTTGGGTGAACCCCACCCGCCGGGGCCTGAGTAGGTCTTGTACTGTTTGGTCCCCGCGACGCAGAGGTAGCCGCCTGCGAGGCTCGGCGGGCAATGGATCACTCCGCCGAGCGTGATGTCGTGGAGGGTGTGCTTAAGCTTCCTGGCCGAGAGCGTCCAGAACGGCTTACCGCTCTGACGGCTGCTTGCGTTGCCCGCAAGGCCGTAGACGCCGCCCATCAGCGGCGAGGAGACGCTCGTGCCGCCGATGACGATCCAGCCGCCGTAGGCGGTATCGTATTCGGCGACGTTCGACGCAACCGCCGAGATGTCGTTGGCAGTGCGCTCGGTGCACTTCGGATCGTGCTGCCACGACGGCTTGGTCTCGACCGAGCAGCCGCCGCCGCTGAAGGGCCAGATCTGCTCCTTGTACGTCGAGCCTTGCTTCGAAAGCTCGGTTCCGCCGACGGAGACGACGGTGTCGTAGTCCATCGGGTCCTGCGTGCCGTAGCCGTTGTCGCCGGCGCTCGCGAGGTACGTTACGCCGGATGCGTTGAACGCGCTGCCCGACGAGCTTCCGCCGCCGCCGCCCCAGCTGTTGCTGATGACGTGCGCGCCGAGCTTGACGGCCTCTTTCTCGGCCGCGTAAAGATTGGTCGTCGTGTTGTCGTTGGCTTCGATCAGATAGATCGTGCAGAGCGGACACGACGCCGAGACCATCTCGATGTCGAGGTCTTCCTCGACGCCCCAGTTTTTATTGACCTGCGGGTAGTGACTCTGCTGGCCGCTCTGGTTGTATTTGGTAAAGCTGGCCGTTCCGAGCCCGAAGTTCGTGCGGTACTTCGCGAGATCGGATGCGGCGGTGGGATTGTCGAAGGCGTCGACGATCGCAACGATTTGGCCTGACCCCTTCGTGATCGGCAGCCGGTACGCCGTCTGGAAATCGACCGGCGCCAAGCCCGCCACGCCGGGTTGAACCTTGTTCATCGCCAGGACATCGCAGTTCATGTAGCCGGGGCGCGTGTCCGCGCAGATGCGACGATAGCCGGCCGCCTCGAGGGTCGAGTTCTGTAGCGCGCTGCCGGTCTGGCCGCCGGTCGCGGGAACGCTGGACGATAATCCGCCCGCGTTGCACGCCGCGAGGGCGACCGCTATGACGAGCGGCGCCGCCAGTTTGATAGTTCCGTTCACAATAGCTCCTTACTGTCTGTTCTTAAGTTTTCGGGGAAGGAGGCTTACCTTGCGAGTCGTCCGGCTACCTCCTCGCCTTACAAACGTAAGAAAGCGGGGCGGCGTTTTGGCGCCGCCCCGTCATCTCGAGCTCCGTTAACCTAGGTACTAGAAGGCGCCAATGCCGTTGGGCGTGCCCCAGCCGGCCGGTCCCGAGTAGGTCTTGTACTCGCCCGTCCCCGCCACGCACAGGTAGCTGCCGGACAGGCTCGGCGGGCAATTGACGACGCCGCCCGAGTTGATGTAGTGCAGATACCTTCTGCGGTTCTTGCTGGTGAGAGTCCAGAACGGTTTGCCGCCCTGGTGCGAGCTTGCGTTGCCGGCCAGGCCGAACACGCCGCCGAGCAGCGGCGACGAGACGCTGGTGCCGCCGATGACGATCCAGCCGCAGTATGGGAACGTGTCGTACTCGGCGACGTTCTCTGCCACCGCAGAGACGTCGTTACCGGTGCGCTCGCTGCATTTCGGATCGTGCTGCCACGAGGGCTTGGTCACGACCGAGCGGCCGGCGCCGCTGTCCGGCCAGACCTTTTCGGTGTACGTCGAGCCGACCTTGGAGAGCTGCGTGCCGCCCACCGACACGACCGTGTCGTAGTCGACGGGATCCTGCATGCCGTAACCGCCGTCGCCGGCGCTCGCGAGATACATCACGCCCTTCTTGGCGAAGTCGCCGTAGGACGCGCTTCCGCCGCCGCCGCCGTAACTGTTGCTGATGACGTGCGCGCCCATCTTCGCGGCCCGCGCGACGGCCGCATAGAGATCGTTGCCGTTGTTCGAGTTGGCCTCGAACAGCCAGATCGTGCAGAGCGGATTGGAGGCCGAGACCATGTCGACGTCGAGGTCGATCTCGACGCACCAGCCGAGATTGCTGCCCGCACACTTTGACGGGTAGTTCTTCTTTTGCCCCAACTGGTTGAACTTGCTGACCTTGGCCGCGCCGAGGCCGAAGTTCTTACGATAGACTTTGAGATCCGACGCGACGTTCGGGTTGTCGAACGCATCGACGATCGCGACGACCTGTCCCGCACCCTTTGTGATCGGCAGTTTGTAGGCCGCTTGGAAATCGGCCGGCGCGAGTCCGGGGACACCGGGCTCGGCGTTGGTCTTGAGCAGCACGTCGCAGTTCATGTAGCCGGGGCACGCGTCGGCGCACAGGCGTTTATAGCCGGTTGCTTCGAGGTGCGAGGACGGCAAGTGGCCGACGGATTGCGCGGCGGTGCCGGGCACGCCGAACGAGCCGCCGGCGTTGCACGCCGCGACTCCGAGCGCCACGAGAAGCGACGCCGCAAGTTTTGTGGGTCCGTTCACGAGAAGCTTCTTTTGCAAACGTTTCGCGAGGTCTGGGAAAGCGCTGGTTCCCGAAGGGAATCGGGCGGGCCTGGTGGCATTGCTGCGCGTATCGTGATGCGGCGAATCAGCATGCTCGCGGCCTGCGCGGCCGCGGCCGTGAGCCTCGGCTCGTGTTCGATCGGATCGCCGGTCGCACCGGCGTTGCTGCCGCGCGCGGACGACGTGCTCGGCGCACTCGGCGGCACCGGCGCCGGCAAGATCAAACACGTCGTCTGGATCGTGCAAGAGAACCGCAGCTTCGACGACATGTTCCAAGGCTATCCCGGTGCGGATACGCAATCGTGGGGCAAGACGTCCAAGGGACAGCGCATCAAACTCGCGCCGGTTAGTCTGGCGGCCCAGTACGAGATCGACCACTCGGCGCACGCAATGTTCGAAGCGTGCGATGGAACGGGCAAGCTGCCGGGGACGAAGTGCCGCATGGACTCTTTCGACAAGGAGCAGACGTACGGCGGTCCGCGCAACGGACAATACGTCTACGTGCCGCATAGCGAGACGAAGCCGCTGTTCGACATGGCGCACGAATGGGTGTTGGCCGACCGGATGTTCGCGTCGCAGCTGGACGAGAGCTTCGTCGCGCATCAATACATCATCGCGGCGCAGGCGCGTTCGAGCGTCAACGTTCCGGACTCGTTCTGGGGCTGCGAGGGATACCCGGGAGACGAGGTCGCGACGATCACGCACCAGCGGACGTACGGCGGGGCTCAGCAGCCATGCTTTAACTACAAGACGCTCGGCGACGAACTCGATGCCGCGGGGCTGCCGTGGCGCTTCTACACGAGCTCGTACCAGAAACCCGTGAGCGGCTTCTGGTCCGGCTATCAGGCGGTGCGACACATCTTCCACGGCCCAGACTGGCACAAAGACGTCATCATGCCGCAGAAGCGCTTCCTGAACGACGTCGCCGCCGGACGGCTCGCGAGCTTCACCTGGATCACGCCGCTCTGCCCGGACTCGGACCATCCCATCTGCGGCGGCGGCTACGGGCCGTCGTGGGTAACGTCGCTGGTCGACGCGATCGGCAAGAGCAAGTTCTGGAACAGCACCGCCATCTTCGTGCAGTGGGACGACTGGGGCGGCTTCTACGATCACGTTCCGCCGCCGTATCGCGGCTACGATGGCCTTGGATTCCGCGTTGGGCTGCTGGTGATCTCGCCGTACGCACGCAAAGACCGCGTCATACACACCCAGTATGAGACGGCGAGCGTCTTGCGCTTCGCCGAAGACCTCTTCGGCTTAGCTCAGCTGACCGACGCCGACCATCGTGCGACGTCGCCCGCCGCCGACTGCTTCGACTTCTCCGCACCGCCGCGCAAGTTCGTCCCGATCAACTCGCCCAAAGGACCGGACTTCTTTTTGACCCAGCCCAACGACGGCACGATCCCCGACGAACAGTAGTTTTCACCCCTTGTCATCCTGAGCGAAGCGAGCGCAGCGAGCGAAGTCGAAGGACGGGTTAGCCGCTGTCATCCTGAGCGAAGGCGCGCAGCGCCGAAGTCGAAGGACGGGTTAGCCGCGCAGTCCTGAGCGAGCGGAGCGAGCCGAAGGACGGTATGATGCGGTGACCCATAGTCAGTCGAGTCATCGCCGCGCAGAGTGGCGGGATGATGAAACTTTACTACTTCTACGTCCTACTGTGGAGATCGCTCGCTCTACACCGGAATTACAAAGGATCCGGAGGTTCGTGTGCCTCAACATCAGGAAGGCGGCCATCCGTGTTGCTACACGTTCACGCGTCGCCCGGTCAGCTGGTCCACTGTTTGGAACTCCACGGCGTTACCGACGCGATCGCTTTCGAGAAGGAGCTCAAGGGATGGTCGCGCGCCAAGAAGCTTGCATTCATCAGCTGGAACTTTTCGCTGGTGCACGAGCTTGCGAAGAGAACGCGAAAGTAAGACCTAAGTACCGTCCTTCGGCTCGCTCCGCTCGCTCAGGACTGCGCGGCTAACCCGTCCTTCGACTTCGGCGCGCCGCACCTTCGCTCAGGATGACACCGAGAGGTTACTCGGTGTCGACGGGGAGGCCCGATGGTTTCTGCTTGAGGAAAAACGATTCCGAATATTTCGATCTGATCTTGTGAAACAGACGCGGAGGCTGGCTGAAGTTGAAGGCATTGCCGATGCTAGCTGCGCGCACGTCCGGCGACGGCGGCAGCGTTCCGAGGCTCCAGTTGTCCTGGATGAACTTGAGGACGCTCGCCGTCTCGTACTGCGTGTGCTCGACGTGTGGTTGGACGTACGGTGAAACGATCAGCAACGGCAATCGGAATCCCAGCCCGCCCTGATTGTCTTGGAACGGCGGCTTGACGTGATCGTAGAAACCGCCCGGATCGTCCCACAGGATGACGATCGCAGAGGTGTCCCAGTACTTGCTCTGACCGATCGCATTTACGACCGATGCAACCCATGATGGCCCGTCATCCTTCGGAATGGGTTTCTTGCTGACGATCTTGTATTCAGCGGGATGGTCGGAGTTGAATGCGTCCGGAGTGACCCATGCCACGGATGGAAGTTTGCCGTTCTTGATGTCGTTGAAGATAAAGTTCGGGCTCCTCGTGACGTTCGTCTGCCATTCCGGTCCCTCGCGAACGGCCTTGATCGCGTCGAACGCGCTCCAGATGCCGCCGTTCTTTTTTGGGGCGGTCGTATAATATTTCCACGAGATTTTGCTGGCGTCGAGCTGGTCGCGAATCGTCTCGTACGTGAAGCACGGAAACGGCCCTACGGCCTGATAGTATTTGCCGCTTGTGGTTATCAGCGATGTGACCGTTCCTGGGGGCGAGTCCTCGCAGCCCCACGGCATGTTGAACGGATTGTCGATGATGCTGTTGTCGCCGTAATACGAGGGATCGTAGTTGACGACGGTCCCGCCGGCGATCAGGTCTTGGTGCCCGGTGAAACTCTCGCTGCCCTGCGTGTCGAACATGTTATCTGCCAGCACGTATTGCTTGGCAATGTCCCAGTACGGCTTAATGTCGTTGGGATCGACGTACTGGTACGCGTACGTGCACTCTGCCTGCGGCCCCTTACCGGTCGCACCGAACTTGACGAGATCAAACCCGTCCATGCTCCCGTTGTCGAGCTCCGTGAGGTAGCCGCCATAGTGGTGGTCTAGGTCGTTGTCGTGACCGAAGTTGTTCGGTGGGAAACCGTCACCGACCAAGTTGACCTTGGTGAGCTGCACGGTCGTGGGGTACGTGATGACCGGTTGGCCTTTTCTCGCGCACGATTGCTGGATCGGGGCCGGCATCGCTGCCGCCTGTCCGCTCGTCGCGCCGTTCGCGCCCGGATACCTCGCGAAAAGATTATCGAAGCTACGGTTCTCCTGGATCACGACGATCACGTGCTGGATCGGAGTGCTTCCGCTGTGGCCGCGCGCTCCAGGGATCAATGCGCCGCCCGCTCCGCGTGAAGATAAGCCTCCGCCACATGCTGCGACGGCTACGGCGGCGAACGCCAAGAGAGCGAACCAGCGGCTTGAAACGCGTGCCGGCACGGCTGGATTACTCCGTGTCGACGGGGAGACCAGACGGCCGTTGCTTGAGGAAGAACGACTCGGAGTGCGTCGACTGGATCTTGTGAAACGCGCGCGGCGGCTTGCTGAAGTCGAAGACGTTGCCGATGCTCGCGGCGCGGACGTCCGGCGTGGCGGGCAACGTTCCAAGGTTCCAGTTGTCCTGGATGAACTTCAAAACGCTCGCGGACTCATACTGGGTGTGTTCGACGTGCGCCTGAACGTAAGGCGAGACTATGAGCATCGGGATGCGGAAGCCGAGACCGCCCTGGTTGTCCAAGAACGGCGGCTTGACGTGGTCGTAGAAACCGCCCGGGTCGTCCCACAGGACTACGATGGCGGACGAGTTCCAGTACTTCTTGCTCGTGCCGATCGCGTTCACGACCGATGCGACCCATGAAGGGCCGTTATCGACCGGAACCAACTTTCTCCCCACGTGCATGTACTCGGCCGGATGATCGGAGTTGTAGGCGTCCGGCGTGATCCACGCGACGGAAGGCAGCTTGCCGTTCTTGATGTCGTTGAAGATGACGTTTGGGTTCGTCGTAACGTTCGTGTGCCACTCCGAGCCTTCCCTGACTTTTTTGATCGCGTCGAACGCGCTCCAGATGCCCGCGCCGCCCTTGTTCGACCCGACGGTGTAGTACTTCCACGAGATCTTGGCGGCGTCGAGCTGATCGCGGACAGTACCGTACTTGAGGCACGGAAACGGTCCGGCGCCCATGAGGTATTGGCCGCCGGTCGTTATGAGCGTCGTCACCGTACCCGGCGGCGCGTCGCAGCCCCACGGCATGTTGAAGGGATTGTCGATAATGCTGTTATCGCCGTATTTTGAAATCTTGTAGTTGACGGCCGTGCCGCCGGCGATCAGGTCTTGATGTCCGGTGAAGCTCGAGCTGCCCTGCGTGTCGAACATCTCGTCGGCCAGTACGTACTGGTTTGCGATGTCCCAGTACGGCTTGACGTCGTTGGGATCGACGTATTGATATGCATAAGTGCACTCGGCCTGCGGCCCGCTACCGTCGGCGCCGAAGAGCGCGAGGTCGTACCCATCCATGTTGCCGTTGTCGTATTCGGCGAGGAAGCCCCCGTAGATGTGATCGAGGTCGTTGTCCGCTCCGAAGTTGTTCTTGAATCCGGCTCCGACCAAGGACACCTTGGTGAGCTGCACAGTCGTGGGGTACGTGATGACCGGTTGGCCTTTTCTCGCACACGACTGCTGGATCGGCGTGGGCATCGGCGCCGCCTGACCGCTGGTCGCGCCGTTTGCGCCGGGATAGGTCGCGAAGAGGTTGTCGAAGCTGCGGTTTTCTTGGATCACGACGATCACGTGCCGGATCTTCGTGCTTCCGCTATGCCCGCGCACACCAGGAATCAATCCGCTGCCGGCTCCGCCTGAAGAAAAGCCCCCGCCGCACGCCGCGATGGCCGCGCCCGCGAAGAGCACGAGCGCCCACAACCGCGGGCTCACGAGACGGCCACCTTCTGCGCGATGGCGTCGACGTCGTAGCCGAACTTCGAGGCGACGCCGGACGTCGCCGAGACGATCGCGGACATCTGGGCCGCGTCGAACTTCGGCTTGTAGTAATCCGGGAACGAGAGCTTCTGTCCGTACGCCTCGCGCGTCGCGGCGAAGCTCTGCGGGTCGAGCTCGGCGTGAGCGATGATGCGGTCGATGGTCGGGAGCGAGTCGGCGCAGAGGTCCTCATAGCGCACGGTGCACACGCGCCGCGCCAGCTCGGGATCGCTCTCGAGCTGGCGCGCGACGAAGCCATAGACGTAGGCCCAGTAGCGCGCCCGCGACTCGGCGACATGCCCGGAATCGAAGAGCGCCCGGATTTCCTTGAGTTCCTCGGGATTCCCGACGTTGGCCATCACCTGGTGCGGGCCAAACTCGTGGTGTCCGGTGAGCTCGATGATCTCGATCTGGCGTGGGTCGCTCTGCTCGAGCTCGGCCCAGATGCGGTCCTGCTTGATCAGCGACGCGACGTGGTCCACCGGATTGCGGATGTAGAGGAGGAAGCGCGCGTCGGGGAAGAGCTTGCGCAGGTACTGCATGCGCACGACGCACATGATCGCCTTGCTCACGTAGCGCGTGCGCCCTCGCACCAGCGCGAGCTTGCGCAGATGTTCGTCGTAGAAGCGTTCGAACGAGCGGTTCGACGTGGTGCCGTCGAGCACGCTGTAGTTCGCCTCGTCGTGGATGTGGGGGAAGAAGTGCTCCCACAGGATCTCCTCGCCCATCTCGGCGCTGTCGCGCGTCACCTCGATCCGATCGCGATGGATGCGCGGAACCGGCTTGCGCATAGCGTCGACGGGGATGCGCGGGAAGACCTTGTTCCACACGTACGGCATGTAAGGCATCAGGAAGTCGGCGTACTTGTGCGTCACGACGTCCGGATGCTCGCTGAGCATCTGCAGCGTAATCGTCGTGCCGGCCCGCGGAAGGCCGCAGATATAGACCGGGCGATCCACCTTTGTCGCCGCGAGCCGTCCGCGCAGGAAGCCGGATTCGAGGTTACCCAGGCCGACGAAGAACGGCGCGCCGGCGTGTACGGTGCGGACGCTCCAATAGAACGGCGCAGGCACGGAGAACTTCTGCGGTGTCGATGTACTCATAGCTCCCGTCGATTGTGACGCTATAGTTTTTCGAAAAGGGCGCCGATCACGGTTAAACCCGGACCGAATGCCATGCTCAGGACCTTCGCTCCCCGAGGGATAGCCTGGGATTCCACGATCAGCTTCCAGATGTGCGGCGCCGTCGCGGAGGCCATGTTTCCGTTTTCGAACAAGACTTTCCGGCTCAGCTCGATCTGCGACTCCTCGATCCCGAGACGGCTGCGGATCTGGTTGAGGATCGCCGGTCCGCCCGGGTGAATCGCGAAGACCATCCCCGCCTTTTCGCGCTCGAAGTCGAGGCCGACCTGGCCGCAGATCGATTCGACGAAGTCCTTGATCGAGTCGCGGATCATGAACGGCACTCGCTTCGAGAGCGACATGTCGAACTGCAGGGGACCGGGCCGCAGCGTCATCTCGGGCAGCGAGTCCGGCAGAATGTACTCGTCGATCGCCAGAATGCGCAGCCCGCTCTTACCGCTCTTCGCGAACTCCGACTGCGGATATGCCGCGTACTTGATGAAACCGTCCGCGAACAGCGTGGACGTCACGAAGTTGTCGGGCTCGTCGCCGAGCAAATCGAAGTGCAGCGAGAGAAACTCGGTGTGAACGAGGTCGACGCGCCTCTTGCGCTTCGGCAGCGAGACGTGCGAGGAGCCAACGAGCCCTACGGCCGTGCGGATCGCCGGGAACGCGCCGTAACACCCCATGTGATACGAGTGCGTGACTCCGACGCCGAGCCAGCCGCGGCGCGACAGGAAACTCTGCACCGGGCTGGGCGAGAGATATCCCGAGCAGCTCACGTGGATGACGTCGTCGGGCGGAGGCGCGGCCTCGTCGCGATAGACCCGAGCGAACACGTCGTACGCGATCTCCTCGAAGAGGCTCATGCGCGCGTCGAGCGGCTCGCCGGTGCCGGTGCGCAGGTTTCCGAACCGCCGGATGGGCTCGTATTCGTTGTCGGGATCCGGCGTGACGAAGCGCGACGTCAACACGCTGACCTGCCTCTGCGCGATGTGCTCGGACGACGCGCCGTAGCGCGCCATGCGTTCCTGCAGCGTGTGCGCGATGCGGTCGCGCTCCGCAGCCGACGTCACGCCGCGCGACGCGCACTGCGCGAGCGTCATGAAGTGCGCCTGGATGACCTTCAGCTCGTCTTGCGCGCGCGGACTCGTAACGCCGATCGTTTCGAAATCGGACAGAACGACCGGAACGGCCGCGAGGCGCGGCCGTGCAGCGATCATCCCAGACACTTTCTCTAGCGTGCGCATATCGAACCAAGTCCGGCGTTCGCCAAACGCGGCGCCGTTCCATTCGAGCCGAGAGTGTTATGCGTTGTCGTTTTCAAGACCATCGGTAATCGTGGTTATTTTTACTCGTCATCCACCGGTAGATTCGAGGGCGACTGGTTAAGAAAATATACTTTAGAGTACTTTCCCGCAATGGGGACGTACTGCCGCGGTTGTTGCGTAAAGTCAAAAAAATCGTTAACGAAATCGGGGGAGGTTGCGTCGGTCGTGCCCAGGCGGGGCAGGTTCCAGTTGTCCTCGACGAAGCGCACGATGCTGCCGAGCTCGTAGCGGTTGTGCGATATGTAGCCGCGCTTCGCGAACGGCGAGACGACGATCATTGGAACCCGGAAGCCCAGCCCGCCGAAGCGGTGGCGTCCCGGCGGCGGAACGTGGTCGTACCAGCCGCCCCAGTCGTCCCACACGATGACGATCGCGGTGGTCTGCCACGCGGGGCTCTCGCCGATCGCGTTGACCACCTGCGCGATCCACGACGGCCCCGTGTCGCTGTTGTCCCCGGGGTGATCGGAGTTTTGGTAATCGGGGATCACCCACGACACGGCCGGAAGCGTGTTGCGTGAGATGTCGGTGAACACCTTGGTTTCAGGCGAGGCCTGATTCGTGTTCCACTCCGAGCCGTAGCGGACGGCTTTGATCGCGTCGAACGCATTCCAAAGATCTCCGCCGAAGCTTTGTCCCACGGTCGGCGCGTAGTAGCGCCACGACAGTTGTTTCGCATCGAGCACGTCGCGCAGCGTCGAATACGTGAGGCACGGGAACGGACCTTGGTCGTGATACTGCTGCCACTGGTTGTTGGCGGTGATCAGCGACGTCCTCGTGCCGGGCGGGGCGTCGCAGCCCCACGGCGCCGACGACGGGAAGTCGATGATGTTGTGCTGGCTATCGACCTCCGTTCCGCCGCGGATCAGATCTTGGTGGGCCGTGAAGCTGCCGCTGCCCTCGGTCTGGAACGTGTGGTCGGCGAGTACGTAGCGCTTGGCCAGGTCCCAATAAGGCTTGATCTGCGCGGGCTTGACGTATGCGTAGACGTACGTGCCGGGGATCTTGCCGATCGGTACGAGGTCGAAGTGGTTCATGCGCCCGTGGTTGTAGTCTTGCACCCAGGGCGCGTAACCGTTGTGGGGCGAGACCGGGCTCTCGAGATTGCTCTCGTGCAGCCGGAGCGTGCCGTTGTGCGTCTTGCCGACGGTCGTCCCGTCCGCTCCCGGAAAGGTCGCGAAGAGATTGTCGAACGTGCGGTTCTCCTGAATGAGGATGACTATGTGGGTGAAGTACTTCCCCTTCTTAGCCGGCGGCGGGGGCGAGAAGGGGGCGGGAGGGGTCGCGCCGCCGCCGCCGCCCCCACAGCTGCTGAGGACGACGGACAGCAGCGCGCTAATAAGAAGAACGGCTCGCATACTGGCCTTTAGTGTATCATCGGGCGCGGGCGCCATCCCTTCCCTGACGGGCGGTCGCTAAAGTGCCGATCCGGCCCGCGACTCCCGAGAGCATCACTCGGGCCGTGGCGCTCCTGCGCAGCGGCGGGGTCGTCGCGCTGCCTACCGAGACCGTCTACGGGCTCGGTGCGCTCGTCTGGGACGCCGCCGCGGTCGCGCGGATCTTCGAGATCAAGCGCCGCCCCGCGTTCGACCCGTTGATCGTCCACATCGGCGACCGCGAGGCGCTCGAGCGCGTCGCCGCCCGTGTGCCGAAGGCCGCTGAGACCCTAATCGGGCGCTTCTGGCCTGGGCCACTGACGATCGTGCTTCCGAAGCGGCCGCGCGTCCCAGCCCTGGTTACCGCGGGGCTCTCGACCGTGGCGGTCCGCATGCCGTCGCATCCGGTCGCGCGCGCGCTGCTGCGCGGCCTCGGCGAGCCGCTGGCGGCCCCCAGCGCCAACGCGTTCGGCGGGCTCAGCCCGACGCGCGCCGCCCACGTCGCGGAGGCGCTCGGGGCCAATGTCGACCTGATCCTCGACGGCGGCGCGACCCATTATGGCATTGAGTCTACGATCGTGGCGGTCGAGCCAGCGCCGGTGCTGCTGCGCCCCGGCGCGGTTGCGGCCGAGGAGATCGAGGCGACGATCGGGCCGCTCGCCCGGGGCGCGCCTCCGGGTCCGGCCTCGGCGCCCGGTCAACTGCCGGTCCACTACGCGCCGCGGACGCCGCTGCGCGTAGTGGACCCGGCCGAAGTCCCGCCGGCGGAGCGCGCCGCGGCCGGCGCGCTGGCATTTCACGAGCCGTTCGAAGGCTACGCGTCGGTCCGCGTGCTCTCGCGGCGCGGGGATCTGCGCGAGGCTGCGGCCGCCTTCTTCGAGGCGCTCCACGAGCTCGACGCGCTTGGGCTCGAGCGCATCGACGCGCAGCCGATGGAAGAGCGCGGGTTGGGCCTCGCGATGATGGACCGGCTGCGCCGCGCCGCGGCCGGTCACTAAAAACAAATCTGGGTCGCTATGCGTTCTGCGTATGGGGAACGAAAGAGAGGATCATGATGACGAGTCCCAAGCTTTTCGCGCGCGCCGCCGCGGCATCTGTGCTGGCCGCGATTCTGTGCGCGGGATCGACGCCCGCCGCTACCGCGCTGTCCTACCAGGTCGCCGCCGACGTCGGGGAGAGCTATCGTCTCCTTACGACGACGTACTACGACGCGGTCGATCCGCAGGTGCTGCTCGCGGCGGCGAGCGACGCGCTCGCGAGCGCCGCACGCAAGCACGGCGCGACGATAGCGCCGCCGTCGCTGCGCGTCGAGCCGGAGCGTGAAGCCACGCTGGACGCACTCGACGACGCCATCGTCGCGAGCGCGAAGGCCGCGCACGCGACGGCGAGCGATTTCGCCTATGCGACGATCGACGCGATGGCGAAGGCGACCAACGATCGCTACACGCAGTTCTTCACGCCGGCCGAGTTCAGGGCGTTTAACCAGGCCTTGGATCCGGAACGCATCGGCGGGATCGGCGTCATGATCGAACCAGATCCCCTATCGGGCTCCGTTCGCATCTCGTACGTGGTGCCGGCCACGCCGGCCGAACGCGCCGGTCTACACGTGGGCGACGTCATCACGACGGTGAACGGAACGCCGACGAAGGGTCTCAACGTCGAAGGCGTTAGCGGGCTGCTGCGCGGCAAGCCGGGGACGGTCGTCGCGGTCGCCCTGCAGCGCGACGGATCGCCGCTGGCGATGTCGATCATGCGCGACAACGTGCAGCCGCCGACGGTCGTCTACAAGATGCTGCCTGGTGACATCGGTTGGGTGTGGATCCTCGCGTTCGGCAAGGCGACGCCGAGCGAGTTCGATGCAGCGATCTCGCGTCTCAATTATCAAGGCGCGAAGGCACTCGTGCTCGACCTGCGCAACGACGGAGGCGGCTACGTGGACTCGGCGCTCGACATCAGCTCGCGCTTCATCGCGAATAAGGCACTGGTCACCGTGGAAGCGCGGGGACAGATGGCGCGCACGTACGACGCCGACGGCAGCCCCTCGATCAACTTGCCGGTCACCGTTCTCGTGAACCAGTACACGGCGTCGGCGTCGGAGATCACGGCCGCCGCGCTGCAGGACGACGGCATCGCGACGCTGGTGGGCTCCAAGACGTTCGGGAAGGGCGTGATGCAGACGCTGACGCAACTGCCCGACGGAGCGGCAATCAAGATCACGACCGCACACTATCTGACGCCGAACCGTCGCGACATCAACCTGCGCGGCATCGACCCCGACGTCCGCGTCGACGAGAACAAGGACGCGCGCTTCGGCGAGGCGGACAAGGACGCGCAGTTGCGCGTGGCGATCGACTTGCTGCAGAAGAAGATCGCGGCGCGAAACTAAGGGGCGATTAGCTCAGCTGGGAGAGCGCCTCCCTTACAAGGAGGAAGTCGGCGGTTCGAGCCCGTCATCGCCCATTTGTCATCCGGGCCGCAAAGGGAACGCAATACCCTGGTGATCGACCGCCCAAAACAGGTAGGCGGCCACCGCCGCAAGCGCCGCGAACCAGAGTGCGCTGACGATCAGGAACCTTTGGTCCACAACCGGAGCGATTCGCCCAAGGTTTCCTTACTCCGTGCTCGATGCGGGAATGCTACATCAGGCCGCGGTAGCGGCGCCGGCCTGCCCCTAGCGGATCCCGATGATTAAAATGTTCGAACTGTATCAGCCGGTGTGAGGGTCTGTGTGCGTGCGTACGATTGCCGCTACCTTCGGCCAAGCGTAGAGTGAGGTGGGCTGCTCTTAACACTACCATCTCGTAAGGCTCAGGAGGTGTCCCAATGCGTACGCACGAGGGACAAAAAGGTCAAGTCCTACCCCTCATCGCGCTTTGTCTGGCGGCGCTGATGGGTTTCGCCGGGATCGCGGTCGACGTCGGATACCTCGAGTACCGCCAACAGACGCAGCAAACGGCGACCGACGCGGCGGCGGCCGCCGGCGCGGAGGCGCTTCTGCGCGCGGGCTGCCCGAATCAGACCGCGGCGGCTAGCGCCGCGTACGCAAACGCGGCGAACAACGGTTACGCCAACGGCGGCAACAACACCGTGACGCCCAACAACCCGCCGCTGAGCGGGCCCTTCGCCAGCAACCCGTGCGCCGTTTCGGTGACGATCAACACGAAGATCAATGCGACGTTCTTCTCCAAGCTGTTCGGTTACACGAACGGCATGCCCGAATCGACGCTGGCGGTCGCGGAAGTATCGTCGACGGGTTCGGGCTGCATATTCCTGCTCAGTATGACCATTGTTCAAAACTTCAACGGCGCGAACATCAACGCATCGCAGTGCGGCCTACTCATCAACGACACAGCGAACTTCACCGGCGCGAAAATGAACGTATACAACGTCGGCTACGCCGGGCCGGCGCCCAACGAGGGCGGTGCGAGCTTTACTGAAGGCGTGCCGGCGCCGATGCTGCCCGTAGCGGATCCGTGCCCCGAAATCACAGGCTGCGCCTATCTCACCGCTAACCCGCCCTCGACGAGCAGCTGTCAAACTTTCGACGGCAACGGGTACAACGGCGCGATCAACCCGGGCTGCTACAACACACTCTCGTTGAGCGGTGCGACGGTTACCATGAACCCCGGAACGTATGTCCTCAACGGAAGCAGCAACTTCAACAACGCCAACATCACCGGCAACGGCATCACGATGTACGTGACTGCGAAAGGGCAGGCGCCCAACCTCAACAGCATCGCGGCCGCGACGATGACGCCGCCGACCACCGGAGGCGCGCAGGGCGTCTTGTACTATCAGGTGCCGAGCAACGCGAGCAACCCGAACTTTAACGGCGCGAGCGGCCACTACAGCGGTCTGATCTATGCGCCGGGCGCGACCGCCGCTAACGTCAACGGATCGCAGGGAACTTACTTAGTCTTGGTCCTTGGAGGCGCGAACCTCAACGGCGGCAACGCGCTCGACCTCGCGACTCCCCCGCCCGGGCAGTCGCTGATCAAACAAGCGGTCGTGGCGCAATAATGCCTAGACATTTACGCGTACGGCCGCGGCCGAGTGAGGTAACGCCGCTTGCGACGCGATATCATTTCGCTAGACTCGGTGTTGACCCGCAGGGCAACGCTGGGAATGATTTCCCAAAGATTTGCTTCCAGGAGGCACGACCCTGTGGTCAAATTTTCTGCACCTGCACGGTATTTGCTTGGCCAAGTTGGCGCGGTTGCCGCCGCTTGTATGATCAGCGGCTGTAGTTCGCCGCTGGCACGCCGGGGGCGTCGCAAATAAACAAATAACGTCTAACGTCTTCGTTCGTTAGACAAGAAGACACGGGGATCGGTGAAGTTCGATCCCCGTGTGCTTTTGCCGCGCATCACTTTGCTAGCTTCGAGCGAAGGAGCCGTGCGGGCGCTCATTAAAAGACTCCGAGCACTCGCCGCCCGACCTCGGAGGATACATGACAATCGCGCGGTTCCGCCGCTGTGCGCTGGCGCTTTATGCGACGTTGACCCTTGCCGGGTGCGGCGGAACGCCGATGCTCCCGCTGGGAACGGGAGCTCTTTCTCCGGTCGCGCGCAATGCGATGCCCGCTTGGATGGCACCTCAAGCCAAGAGCGGCGATCTGCTCTACCTCTCGAACATCGCGAGCGGCAGCGTCGACGTATTTTCCTATCCGCAGCTTCGTCAGGTTGGGAAGCTCACCGGCTTCGGTGCGCCGCGCAGCGAGTGCGTCGACCGCAAGGGCGACGTCTGGATCGCCGACGTTCAAGGCTATGACGTCATCGAGTATCCACACGGCGCCACGAAACCAATTGTCGCCCTGAGCACGCCCGGCGCTCCGCACGGCTGCTCCGTCAACCCCAAGTCGGGCGATCTCGCGGTGACGGGCGGCGTCGGCGGCGTCATCCTCGCCGTCTACCATCGTACCAAACACGGCATTTGGCTCGATCCGAAGGAGTACACCGACTCGTCGATTCGCAGCGTCGCCTTCTGCGGCTACGACGCGCAAGGCAATCTCTTCGTGGACGGCCTCGATAAGACGAAGGGGGGCACGTTCCGCTTGGCCGAGCTGCCGAACCACGCAACGGCCTTGGTAGATCTCTCGGTGAATCAGAGTATCGCCGGGGCTGGGCAGGTGCAGTGGGACGGATCGGCGCTCGCCGTCGGCGACACGGGCGTGACGCCGTCCGTCGTCTACCAATTCTCAGTGAGCGGCAGCATGGCGACGCGCATCGGCTCGACGTCGCTCGGCCAGTCGAAGAGCATTCGCCAGTTCTGGATCGACCGCGCGCGCGTGATTGGGCCGGACTTCGATGCGGACGTCGGCGTGTGGAATTACCCGGCCGGCGGCTCGCCGGTCAAGCGGATCGGCGCGGTGCGCGGCTACGGGTCCGCAATCAGCCTCGCGGCCGGCTCGAAGTGAAAGGGAGCCTCCCGATGCTCCGTCGCTTACTCGCCTTCGCAATCGCGTTCGCTTGGGTCGTCGGCTGCGGCGGACAGTCGAGCGCGCCAGTCAATCCACCCGGAATCGCGCCCGAAGGCGCGCGTGCCGGTGCGGGCATGGCTCCGGACAAGAACGTGAACGAGCTGCCGGAGCCTCCGGTGGTGCGATCGATCGACGGCGTCGCGAAGGTCTCGCTGATCGTCAACTTCAGCGGCGCGACCCACTTTCCGGAGTTCGTGTACAACGGCATGAACAACGTCGCGCCGACGATCCGGGTCGATCCCGGCGATGCGATCGTGCTCGACGTCACCAACGATCTACCGCCCGGTCCGGGCGACAAGTTCGATGTCAACATTCACTTTCACGGAATCGGCTCATCGCCGAACGCGCCGGGCGACGACGTGCTGGGAACGCTCGCGCGGTCCGGCCAGAAACTGCATTACGTAGTCCACATACCAAAGAACCAGGAGCCCGGGCTCTACTGGTATCACCCGCACGTGCACGGCGAGACGGCCTATCAAGTCGGATCGGGCGGAATGTCGGGAGCGATCATCGTCAACGGTCTGGAGCACCACCTGCCCGGATTGGCCAAGATGCGAGAGCGGGTCATCATCGTGCGTGCGATCGGCATCGGCACCCTAGCTCGCCGCGACGGGGACGAGACAATGGCGGATGGCGGCGACATGAGCGGCATGTCCGAGGAGCGCGTTCGACCTCAGGCGATCAACAGCGAGCCGTGCGGATCGGACCTGGGCCTTCTAACGACGCTGAACGGAGCCTATCACCCCGTCATCACCATCGCGCCGGGGGAGAAGCAGTTCTTCCGCGTGATTAATGCTACGGCGCACAAGACGCTCAAGCTCGACTACGGCGGCGAGATGGAACTCATCGCGATCGACGGCTTCGCACTGGACACATGGCCCGGCAATCCGCCGACCAAGTTGGTGAAGACGATCGTCATGCCGCCGGCCGCGCGTGCGGAGTTCGTCGTCACCGGTCGCCCCAGCGGCTTCGGGACGTTCCAGACGCTCTGCTTCGACTCGGGCCTTACCGGAGATCACGATCCGCAGCTCGCATTGGCGCGGCTGCGCTGGCCAGGCAGGCCGGATTACCGGCCGGCATTCGTCGGCAGGCTGACTGTCGGCGCACCCCTGCCGCAAAACGTCTACACCACCAAGCTCCCGCCGATTGCGGCCAAGCGCACTGCCATCTTCACCGAGGGTCCGACGCACTTCTTCATCAACGGCAGGATGTTCACGATGAGCGAGCCGCCGCTGTTCGTCGTGCACGTCGGGACTGTCGAGGAATGGCACATCGTCAACAAGACGCGAGAAGTGCACGACTTCCACATCCATCAGATACACTTCTTGGTCAAGGAGATCAACGGCGTCAAGCTACTGCATCCCTATTGGGCCGATAGTCAGTTGATTCCGCATCGCCAAAAGGACGGCTCGCCTGGGACGCTCTTGTTGATCATGAACTTCCGCGATCCGGTCATCAAGGGTACGTTCGTTTTTCACTGCCACATCCTCGATCACGAAGACCTGGGGATGATGGCGAAGATGCAAGCGATTTAACGTGCGTGCCATGAGCTTGAAACGAACCGCGCGGTTTGCGGCCGTCGCGATACTCGCGGCGGGCTGCGCCGGGCCGGTGGCGCCGGTGCAGGAGCCTCCGGCGCGGGTTCGCCCCGCTTTCCGCTTTGATCCGACGGGTTCATGGATGGCGCCGGCGGCGAGCGCGCAAGACCTGATCTACGTTTCGGATACGAACGGCAAGGTCTGGGTTTTCTCCTATCCCGGCGAAAAGCAAGTCGGCCTGCTCCGGGGCTTCAAGTCGCCCGCGGGCGTGTGCTCCGACGCATCGACGGGAGACGTGTACGTCGTCGACACGACCAACTTAGACGTGTTCAAGTACAAACACGGCGGGACCAAACCGATCAAAACGCTGAGTGTCTTCGGCTATTTCCCGTTCGGCTGCGCGGTCGATCCGGCCACGCACGACGTTGCCGTAGCGAACGTTTCGGCCAATCCGAGCGGCCCCGGGAGCCTATCGATCTTCCGGCCCGGCGCCTTTTTCCCGAGCGATTACACGAATCCGGCATTCAACGCGTACTTTTTCTGCAGCTTTGACGGTCAAGGCAACGTCCTGCTCGACGGCGCCGATTCAGGCAGCTCTCACGCGCTGTTCGGTAAATGGCGCAAAGGGTCGACGGCGATTACGACGGTGACGCTCGACAAGACGATCGGGTATCCCGGCGGCGTCCAGTGGGACGGCGCGTACATGGCCGTTGCGGATACGATGAGCCGCAAACTCTATCGTTTCAAAATTGTCGGACCGCACGGCAGATCCGCCGGCTCCGTGCGCTTCAAAGTCGAGCGCAGCACGCTGCTGCATGGGTTTTGGGTCCAGGGGCAAACCATCGTGATGCCTTACGGGACGGTATCGCGCCTGGTGCGCATGGTCGGGCGTTGGCCCTACCCGGCCGGGGGCGCGCCGAGTAGATCCATCGGGATAGCGCACGCCGTGGAGCTGGTCGGCGTCACGGTCAGCCTCGCAAAAAAAAGCACGATCTACTAAGGAGCTTCACGATGCTACGGCGCGTTCTGATGATTACGATTTCGGTTGCGTTGCTCGCCGGATGCGGCGGCCAGTCCAGCGCTCCAATGGGTCAGATGATGCCGGGCGCCCCGCTGGCCGGCGCGCCGGTTGCCATCCTACAGCCGAATACGAATAAAGAGCTGCCGGAGCCGCCGGTCGTCAACTCGGTACATGGCGTCGCGAGAGTCTCGCTGATCGTCAACTTGAGCAGGCACACCGGTTTTCCGCAGTTTACGTACAAAGGCTTCAACGAAACCGCCCCTACGATCCGCGTGAACCCGGGCGACACGATCGCCATCGATGAGACCGACTACCTGCCGCCCAGCGCCGGCGACAAGTACGACATCAATATCCACTTTCACGGCATGGGCTCGACACCGCACGCCCCGGGCGACGACGTGCTGGGAACGCTGGCGCGCTCGGGCCAGAGCCTTCACTACGTCGTGCACATCCCCAAGAGTCAAGAGCCCGGGCTGTACTGGTATCATCCGCACGTGCACGGCGTGGTCAACTATCAGGTTGGCGAGGGCGGGATGTCCGGTGCGATCATCGTCAACGGCCTCGAGCGTCACTTCCCGCCCCTGGCGAAGATGAATCAGCGCGTGATCGTCGTCCGGGATACCGGCACTGGCGAACCGGCAGGAGGCTTCGATGCCATGGGCATGGAGCGCTTTGCGCCAAACGTCATCAACAACGAGCCGTGCGGCCCCGAGGTGGGGCTGATCACGATGATCAACGGCGTCTATCAGCCGTACATCACGATCGCGCCCGGCGAAAAGCAGTTCTGGCGCGTGATCAACGCGAGCGGTCATAAGACGCTCAAGCTCGCCGTCGACGGATCTCAACTCAAAGTGTACGCGATCGACGGCTTCGCCCTGGATACGCAACCTGGCACGAAGCCGTTCACCGAGCCCTACGCGATCATTCCGCCGGCTGCGCGCCTCGAGTTCGTCGTCACCGGTCCGCGAAACCCGTTGGCGAAGTTTCGCACGTTATGCTACGACACTGGGCCGGGCGGGGACCGCGATCCCGCACTCGTCCTCGCGCGGCTGAAGCAGCCGCGCCACGCGCCGAACGAGATGTCCGGGATGGGCCCAAACGCGCCGCCGGAACCGTTGCCGAGCAACGCTTATACGACGCCGCTTCCGCCGATTGCGGCCAAGCGCACCGTCACGTTCAGCGAAGGGAACAATCATTTCTTCATCGACGGCAGGATCTTTCAGATGCAAGAGCCGCCCGCGGTCGTCGTGCACGTCGGCACCGTCGAGGAGTGGCATATCGTGAACATCACCGAGGAGGTCCACGACTTTCACATTCACCAGATACACTTTCTCGTCAAGGAGATCGATGGCGTCAAGCTGGCGCATCCCTATTGGGCCGACACCCAGTTGATCCCGCATCGCGCTAACGGCAAGCCCGGAACGCTCACTCTCTTGATGGATTTTCGCGACCCGATCATTAAAGGGACCTTCGTCTTCCACTGCCACATCCTCGATCACGAAGATCGCGGCATGATGGCGAAGATCCAGGCTATTTAAGAGGGCGAGGTGGATACTGTGCGTTTCGTTCGTGCCGGCGTGATCGTTGCTGCACTTGCAACGGCTGCCGGCTGCGCCGGCTCACAAGTTCCCGGCGGAACTCAGGCGGAGATGCCGAGCGTGCCCGGCGTAAGCGTGCGTTCTCACGGGGGTTCCTGGACATCACCGGCCGCGCAAAGCGGAGACCTGCTCTACGTGTCGGACACCGCTGGCCGTGTCTACGTGTACTCCTATCCGGCCGGCGAACACGTAGGAACGCTAACCGGCTTCAAGGGGCCCGAGGGTCTGTGCTCCGATTCAGCCGGTAACGTCTACGTGATCGACACGCCCGCGGTCGCCGTGTTCAAATACGCGCACGGCGGCGCCAAGCCGGTCGCAAAGCTCCATGTCTTCGGATACTATCCCGAAGGCTGTTCGGTCGATCCCATTACCGGAGATCTCGCCGTTGCGGACTACGCCAGCAATCCGCAGCTCGGCCCGGGCGCCGTTACGATATTCAAAAACGGCAAGGGCATGGGGAAGAGTTACCAAGACTCCAGTTTCGGCGAATATTTCTTCTGCAGCTACGACGCGAAGGGCAACTTGTACGCTGACGGAACGAACGTGGGCACAACCCAAACAGAGCTTGGGGAGTTGCCGCACGGCAGCACGTCGTTTACGAACATCACGCTCGATAAGAATGTCGGACCCTATCCCTTGGCCGTGCAGTGGGACGGCAAATACGTGGCGCTGCAGACCTCGACCCGAGCGTTGTATCGCATTAAGGTGAGCGGGTCCACTGGAAACATCGTTCAGACGACACTGTTCGAGGGCGACCACAGCGACCTCGTGGCGCAGTTTTGGATCGCCGGCCGCACGATCGTCATCCCATATGGAAGCGGGCGCAGGGTCGTCAAGAAGGTCGGATTCTGGCCGTACCCCGACGGGGGTGTAGGCTCGAAGAGCATCCAGGCTCCGCATCTCACCGCCGAACTTTTCGGTACGACGCTCAGCGTCGCGCGGAAGTAGGCGCGCTGCGCGAACGCTCAGGGCGAGAGGCGGAACACCGTTCCGTAGCCTTGCTGACAATATTGATAACGGCACCACGAGCCGCCCATGTACGTAGTGCCATATAGCGTGCCGTTTAGGTAAGCCAAACCCGCAAACGGCATTGATCCGTCCGGCACTCCTTTAAAGCGATAAAGAACCTGCAGCCGGCCAGGGGCCGTCAGTGCATAAACAACGCCGTACCCGTAGCCACCACCCACCGTGGTACCGTAGAGCGCTCCGTTCACCGTGATCAACGAGCCTAACGGTTCGCTGCCGTTGCGTCCGTCAAAGCTTTGGAGGATGTGCTCTTCGCCGTGGATTGTGACCGAATAGAGCGCCCCGTGGCGACGCGTACCGCCTTGCTGCAACGTGCCGTAAAGAACTCCATGCACGGTTACGAGCCCAGTCGGAACTATAGCGTCGAGTCCCGTACAGTTAAAACTGTAGAGAACGCGCTCTCTTCCGGAAAGGGTGATCTCGAAAACCGTGCCCCAGTTGCATGTGCCCCCAGCCTGCGTCGTACCGTAGAGCCCGCCGTTCAGAAATACGAGATTTCCCGTCGGGAAGGCCCCGTCCGGCTTACCCGTGAACCGGTGGAGCACTCTTTCTTTTCCCGAAGAACTCATGGAATACACGGTGCCGCATCCACGCGGATCGATCGAGCATTTCATTCCGCCGGAACTGGTTGTGCCGTAAAGAGTGCCGTTGACATTGATGACGGACCCGTCGGGATGAGCACCGTCCGGAGCGCCAGTGAACCGGTACGCAACCCGTTCGGTCCCAGACGGGGTGATCGAAAAAATCGTACCGCATCCGCCGGGGTTCTTCTTGCAAGCGGTGCCGCCCAAACTCGTCGTCCCATAAAAGAGGGATTTCGCCGCTGTTAACTCGGCCAAAGGCTTGACGCCGTCAGGCAGCCCCCGGAAACGGTAAAGCACCCTCTCTTTACCCGTCGTCGAAATCACAAAGACCGTGCCGCAGAGACAGCGGGAGCCCCCGACGGAAGTCGTGCCGAAAAGCGATCCGTTGTACGCGATAAGCCGCGCTGCGGGCAGCTGACCATCAGGTTTGCCCTTGAAGCTGTAAAGGGAGCTATACCCGCCGAGCGGCTGGGTCAACGATGAAGAGGAAGAATACAAAGCAGGCGCTGCGCGAAACGGTTGCGATCCGCCACAACCCACGAGGATTGCTGCAGCGGCGGCGATGCAAAAGGCGTAGCGAGCCGGGGTTCTCATGGCCAGGACATTCGGCCCCGCCGGTTACGGTTCCACTCGATGCAGGCCGTCCTGTCCTGACGCCTAATAACGTCGCCTTCCCGACGCGATAGGTCTCAAGAATGCTGAATCTGCAAAACGTAACGGTCGAGCGCGAGGGCGACGTCGCGGTGATCTCGCTGAATCGTCCCGAGAAGCGCAACGCGCTCTCGTTGCAGATGATGCGCGAGCTCGACGGCGCGCTGGCCGAGGTCGGGCGCGAGCCGGAGACCCGAGTCGTGATCCTACGCGGCGAGGGCGCGGCGTTTAGCGCCGGCCACGACCTGCGCGAGCTCGTCGACCGCGACGTCGAGACCTATCAAACCATCTTCGAGGCCTGCGTCGCGCTGATGGCACGGATCGTAGCGATTCCGCAGCCAGTGATTGCCGAGGTCGCCAAGATCGCGACGGCTGCGGGATGCCAGCTTGTCGCGGCGTGCGACCTGGCCGTCGCGTCCACCGAGGCGACCTTCGCCACGCCGGGCGTGCGCATCGGCCTCTTCTGCAGCACGCCGATGGTCGCGCTCTCGCGCGCCATCGGGCGCAAGCGCGCGATGGAGATGCTGCTCACCGGAGATCCGATCGACGCGCCGACCGCTCTGGCGTGGGGCTTGGTCAACCGCGTCGTCGCGCTGGACCGGCTGCATGCGGAAGCGCTCGCGCTCGCGCGCAAGATCGCGGCCTCGAGCAAGACCGTCGTCGGCATCGGCAAGGCCGCGTTCTACAAGCAGATCGATCTCGATCAAGACAGCGCCTACGACTATACGAAAGACGTCATGATCTCCAATGCGCAGGAGCCGGACGCGCACGAAGGCATCACCGCATTTCTCGAAAGGCGCCGGCCGGAGTGGCGTTGAATGGCCGCCATCCGCGACGCTCGCGCTCGTGGGCAGCGAGCGACGCGCGCAACCCACAAGCGTCGCCCACACCCGGTATGCGTGGCCCGACAAAAAGGGACTCGCGCATACGCGACGGCAGGGGGGCTCGCCTACGGCGAGCCCTTCTGTGATACCCGGCACGCGCGCGGCAGAAAAATACCGCCGCTGAAGCGAACTACAGGCGACTCGTGACCTTCCTTACGCCGCGAACGCGCTATGCCGCCATCGTCTTGCTCGTTGCCCTGATCGCCGCGCTGGCCGTGGCGGTCTTCCGCGCGCGTGTCGAGTCGCACGCCAACCGCGTCGAGCTGGCAATGGATTTCACGGATTTCGACGCGCTCGCGCGCTCGTACGACTACAACCCGGCCGCCTTCCTGATCGGCTTGCGTCGTGCCGGTCTGACGTCGCTCGCGCTGACGGAAGAGCTCGGGAGCAACGTCGGCTACGACGGCAAGGCGTACGCGACCACCGGCGCCGCGCTGCTCAATCAGGCGCGCATCAGCCCAATCTCGGATCCGCTGCTCGCTAGCCTCGTCCGCGCGCACCGGCTCGACCGTGGGGCGATCTATCTGCTGGTCACGGACGCGTCCACGTATCACCGCTATCGCACGCAGCTGGCGCTGCACTTCATGCCCAAGAGCGTGCGGCTCCTGCGCGCGACGCGCCCGTGGCTGATCGAGGTGCACACGCAGATCGATTACTTCAACGCCATCGCGCTGGGCATCCCGACCGATCAGATCGAGCTGGCGCGCCGGCTCGGGCTGCTGGTCGTTCCGCGCTTTCAGAACGACGAGCGCTTTGCGTTTCCGCAGATCGACGGCCTGTTCCGCGACGTGCTGCGTTACGATCCCAAGGTCTCGACCGTCATCTTCTTCGGCCTCGCCAACCAAGTCGTCGGCTATCCCGATCACCTTGCGGACACCGCCGATGCGTTCAAGCGGCACGCCTTCAACCTCGGCTCGATCGAGACGTACGACCCGATCCAAGTGCAGAAGGGCAACGACACGCTCGCCAAGCTGATCCCGGGGCGGACCGTGCGGGTGCAGGCGATCGCCAAGACCGAGCTCGACAAGCTCAAGCTCGACGAGGTCGTGGCGCGCTACGTCCTCGGCGTGCGCGAGCGTAACGTCCGCGTCGTCTACCTACGCCCGTGGGGGCATCAAGACGGTAATCTCTCGATCGAGGCGACCAACGTAGAGATGGTTAAAGCCATCGCCGACCAGCTCAAGGCCGCGGGCTTCCGCCTCGGGCGCGCGACGCCGATCCCCTTCTACCACGGGAACAATCGCGCGCTGGTCGGCATCGCGGCGCTCGCGGTACCGTCGATCTTCGTCCTGCTGCTCGAGGCGTTCGGCTGGTACCGGCGCCGCCTCGCCGCCGCCGCGTACGGCCTCACGATCCTGCTCTATCTCGCCGGCGTACTCTCGCATCACGACGCTTTCGCGCGCTCCGTCATCGCGCTCGCCGGCGCGCTGCTGTTCGCGACCGCGGCGCTGCTCTCTCTCGTTCCCGCCTGGAACGAGACTCCGGCCCAGCGTACCGGCGCGCAGATCGTGCGCAGTTTGGGGTGGACGCTGCTCGCGACCGGCGTCGCGCTCCTCGGCGCGCTGGTCGTCGTCGGCATCATGAGCTTCCCGCTCGCAATGGAGGAGATCGAGCGTTTTCGCGGCGTGCGGCTCGTGCTCGGCCTGCCGCCGCTCATCGCGCTCGCGCTCTACCTCTTCGACAAGCGCTTCGGCTCCGGCGTCGAGCGTGCACGCGACGTCTTCCTCTCGCCCGTGCTGGCGTACCAGCTGCTCGCGGGGATCGTCATCGTCGCGGCAGGGGCGCTCATGCTCGTCCGCAGCGGCAACGACAGCGACGTCTCGCCGTCGTCGTTCGAGCTGGCGCTGCGCCATTCGCTCACCGCGGTGCTCAGCGTGCGCCCGCGTTTCAAGGAGTTCCTCATCGGCTTTCCGGCGATCATGTTGCTGCCGGCGCTTCTGCCGCGGCACCGCCGCGCGATCGGCTGGCTCCTCGCGCTCGCGATCGGCGTCGGCGTCGGCGACGTGATCGACACGTTCTCGCACTTGCACACGTCGCTCGAGGTCTCGATCCTCCGAGTGATCAACGGACTCGTGCTCGGAGCGATCATCGGCATCGTCGCGATCTGGGTCTACCGGCGCTTTCCATCGACCGCACCCTGATGGCGCGCGTGTTGCTGTCGGGCTATTACGGCTTCGGAAACCTCGGCGACGAGGCGCTGCTCGACGTATTCGTGACGCAGATGCGGCGCCGCTTTCCGTCCTCGCGGGTCGAGGTGCTGTCCGCCACGCCGAAGACGACGTCGGATGCGTATCGCGTCGAGGCGACGCCGCGCTGGGACTGGCGCGCCGTTCGTGCCGCGATCGCGCGCGCCGACGTCGTGCTTTCGGGCGCCGGGGGTCTCTTGCAAAACGGGACGAGCCTGCGCAGCCTGCTCTACTACGCCGCGATCCTGCGCGAGGCGATTCGCGCGCGCCGCAAGACGATGGTGTTCGCGCAATCAGTCGGACCGCTGGATTTCTGGGGGAGGCTGGTCGTGCGGCACTTCTGCAAAGGCCTCGACCGAGCGACGGTGCGCGACGAGCGCTCGCGCCGGCTGCTGCACGAGCTGGTCCCGCGCGCGCCTGTGGAGCTAACGGCTGATCCCGTCTTTCTGTACGACGCGCAGGACGATCGGAGCGACCTCGCGGCGGAAGGGCTCGGGCCCGAGAGCGGAGCCTACGCGGTGATCAGCGTGCGCAAGGCCTCGGGTTTCCGCGACGGCGCGGCGGTGTTGACGCGCGCGATCGACCGTCTCGCGCAGCGGCACGCGATTCGCAGCGCGTTCGTGCCGCTCGGCGGCGCCGCGGACGCCGCCGCCTCGACCGACGTCATCCGGGCGTGCGCCTCGAGCCCCGTGCTCTTGCCGGACTGCACGCTGGCCAAGGCGGCGTCGATCGTGCGCGGCGCGAGCGTCGTCATCGGAATGCGGCTGCACTCGCTCGTGCTCGCAGCTCGTTATGGCGTCCCGTTTCTGGCGATGGCGTACGATCCGAAGGTGTCCGCGCTCTGCAAAGAGCTCGAGTATCCGCTTCAGCCGCTGTGGACGGCCGGGCAGCCGCGGCTCGACGACGCCGCGGTCGACGCGCTGGTCGATCGGCTTGTCCAGGAGCGCGACGCGCTCTCCGCCCAGCTGCAGCGGCGGCGCGAAGCCGTGCAAACCGCCGCGGCGCGCAACTTCGACGTGCTCGGGGAACTGATGGGCGATGCCTGATACCGTGGACTATCGCTCGACGCTAAATCTTCCGAAGACCGGCTTTCCGATGAAGGCGGATCTGCCCGCACGCGAGCCGCAGCGCGTCGCGTGGTGGCGGGAGCAGCGCACCTACGAGCGGCGCCTGGAGCGCAACGCCCCGAACGGGCCGTGGATCCTTCACGACGGTCCACCGTACGCCAACGGCGATCTGCACATGGGACACTTCCTCAACATGGTGCTCAAGGACGTGTTCGTGAAGATCGCGCTGCTGGACGGCAAGTTTGCCAAGTTCGTGCCCGGCTGGGATATGCACGGACTTCCCATCGAGTTCGAGACGCTCAAGCACCTCGGGATCAAGGACTTCCACGCCATCGATCCGCTGGAGTTGCGCGCGCAGTGCAAGCAACGCGCGCTGTTCTGGCTCGATCGCCAGCGCGATCAGCGCGTGCGCATGGGAAACTTCGGCTTCTTCGACAGCCCCTACCGCACGATCGATCCCTCGTTCGAGGCGACCATCGTCAACGCGCTCGCGGACTTGGCCGAACGGCAGCAGATTTACAAGGGCCTGCGTTCGACCCTCTGGTGCGTCCACGACGAGACCGCGCTCGCGGAGGCCGAGATCGAGTACGAGCAGCGCGTCTCCCCGTCGATCTACGTGCGCTTCACCGCGGACGAAGAACAGGCGAAACGTATCCGCGACGTCATGCACGTTTCTGGAAGTAGCGCTCTGCCCGTCTCGTTTCTCATCTGGACGACGACGCCGTGGACGCTGCCGGCGAACGCCGCGATCGCGCTGCGGGCCGACGCGACGTACGTGCTCTATCGCGTGGGCGGCGAGGCGGTCATCGTCGCGGAGGCGCTCGCCGAGCGCGCGCTGGGCGAGCGCTACGCGGAGGCGACGCCGATCGGGCGCGCGCGCGGCGAGGACCTCGACGATCTGGCCGTGCGCCATCCCTTCATGGATCGCGATTCGGTCGTCGTGCTCGCCGGCTACGTCGATCTCGAGACGGGAACCGGCGTCGTGCACACTGCGCCGGGCCACGGCGCCGACGACTTCGACACAGGGATGAAATACGGGCTTCCGATCCTCAACCCGGTCGACGCGGCGGGATCCTTTACCGCGGAGGCCGGTCCGTACGCCGGCATGCACATCTTCGACGCGAACGCACGAATCATCGAGGATCTGCGAGCGAGCGGCGCGCTCTGGAGCGCGGGCGAGTACGAGCATTCGTATCCGCACTGCTGGCGCTGTCACAACCCGGTGATCTTCCGCGCGACGGCGCAGTGGTTTCTGGCGATGGACCAAAACTTGCTGCGGCAGCACGCCGTCGACGCCATTGCGGCGGTCGAGTACACGCCGGAGTGGGGGCGCACGCGCCAGGAACAGATGATCGAGACGCATCCGGAGTGGTGCCTCTCGCGCCAGCGTACGTGGGGGACGCCGATCCCGTCGCTAATCTGCGCCGAGTGCGGCGAGGCCGTGCTGGACCCGCGCGTCGCCCGCATCGCGGCGAAGCGCTTCGGCGAGGTCGGCGCGGATGCGTGGTGGAGCGATCCGGTCGAGCGGTATCTGCCGAGCGGCTTGGCCTGCCCGAACTGCGGCGGTGCGCGCTTCGAGAAAGAGAAGAACATCGTCGACATCTGGTTCGAATCCGGCGTGACGCACCTCGCCGTTCTCGGGCGCGACGGCATGCCGTGGCCCAGCGACCTCGTCCTAGAAGGCGGCGATCAGTTTCGCGGCTGGTTCCGCAGCTCGCTGATCACGGCCGTCGCGATCAAGGGGCGCGCCCCGTACCGGCGCGTCATGAAGAACGGCTGGGTGAACGACGAGCAGGGGCGACCGATGTCGAAGTCGCGCGGCACCGGCATCGACGCGCTGGACGCGATGGACCGCTGGGGTGCAGACGTGCTGCGGCTCTGGGCCGCGTCGGTCGAACCGATCGATGACGTGCGCTTCGGTCCGAACGTCGTCGACCAGGTCGGGCGTGTCTACCGCAACGTCCGCAACCGCCTACGCTTCATGCTCTCCAATCTCGACGGCCTCGAGGCGAGCAACGCCGTCGCGCGCGAGGCGATGGAGCCGCTCGATCGCCTTGCCTGCGCCGTGACCGACGCGTTCGTCGCGCGCACCAAGGCCGCGTACGACCGCTGCGAGATCCATGACGCCTATTTGCAGATCGTTGAGTTCGAGAGCTCGATGTCGGGACTCTATTTCGACGCGCTCAAGGATCCGCTGTACTCGCGTGCCGCGGGCGATCCACGGCGGCGCAGCGCGCAGTCCGCGCTGCTCTACGTGCTAACCCGATTCCTCACCGTGCTCGCTCCGGTGCTGTCGTTCACCGCCGAGGAGGCGTGGCAGTACCTGCCGGCGTTCGTGCGCGATGACGCCCTGAGCGTATTTGACAGCGCGTTCGGCGCCCACCGGCATCGCGAAGGCGCGCTCGACAGCGACCTCGCGCTTTGGCAACAGTTGCGAGCGCTGCGCAGCCGCGTCGCGGCCGTGGCGAGCCCACACGACTTCGAGGCCGCGCTGCGACTGACCGTGACCCCCGGCCTCTACAAGCGCCTAGTTGCGCTGGGCGACAGCCTGCGCGAGGCGCTGGTCGTGTCGCAACTCTCGCTGCACCAGGCCGAGCGCGCCGACGGCGACGGCGTGCTCTCATTCGAGCTGGTTCCGGCTGAGGGCGCGAAGTGCGCGCGCTGCTGGAAGTACCGCGAGCTTGGAATCGACCGAGAACATCCGTCGATCTGCGAGGATTGCGCGCGCGTCGTGCGGGAGCTGGAGCGCGACGGCTAGGCGCGGAAGCGCGCCCAATCACCGGCCGCGATCGCGTCGCGCGCCTCGCGCATGAGCGCGTTGACGAGATGCACGTTGTGGTATGAGAGCAGCCGCGGTCCGAGCATTTCTTTCGCCCGAAATAGGTGCGCCAGGTACGCCCGCGTGAAGTTCGCGCACGTCGAGCAGTCGCATCCTGGGTCGATGGGCGAGAAATCGCGGGTGAAGGCGGCGTTGAAGACGTTGAGCTCACCGCCGCGAGTCATCGCGCGGCCGTTGCGGCCGCAGCGGGTCGGATAGACGCAGTCGAACAGATCGTTGCCGCAGTCGATCGCTGCGACGAGGTCGCGCACCGTGCCGACGCCCATCAGATACCGCGGCTTTTCCGCGGGCAAGAGCGCCGCCGTGGAGCGAGCGGTCGCGTACATATCCTCGCGCGTCTCGCCGACCGATAGTCCTCCGATGGCGTAGCCGGGAAAGTCGAGCTCGACGAGCTCGCGCGCGCTCTGCTCCCGCAGTTCGGCGTCGAGGCCTCCCTGCACGATCGCGAAGCACTGCGTTTCAGGCGAACCCCAGGCCGAACGCGAGCGCCGCGCCCAGGCGCTCGTCAGGCGGACCGATTCGGCCAGCGCCTCGCGGGACGCGGGCAGCTTGACGCACACGTCGAGTACCATCGCGACGTCGCTCCCGATCGCCTCTTGGAATTCGACGACGCCCTCGGGCGTGAAGCGGTGCTCGCTGCCGTCGAGATGCGAGGCGAACGTCACGCCGTCATCGTCGAGCTTGCGCCGTCCCTCGAGGCTGAACACCTGAAAGCCCCCCGAGTCGGTGAGGATCGGACCGTCCCACGCCATGAAGCGGTGCAGGCCTCCGGCGGCCTCGATCGCCTCGCGACCCGGCCGCAGCCAGAGATGATACGTATTGGCGAGCACGATCTGCGTGTGGGCCTCGCGCAGCTCGGCGGGCGTCAATCCCTTTACCGTGGCCGCGGTGCCGACCGGCATGAAGCAGGGCGTGTCTACGACGGCATGCGCCAGCCGCAGCCGTCCTCGCCGCGCCTGACCATCCCGCGCGATCAGTTCAAACATTACACCGACACGAGTGCGCGAGCGAGTTCGTATGCAGGTGGAGGTGCAACCTCGAACTGCATCGGCTGACCCGTGCGCGGGTGCGCGAAGGCCACGCGCCATGCGTGCAGCGCCTGCCCCGGGAGCTCGAAGCGGTCCTCTCTGCGTCCGTAGACCGGATCGTTGAGGATCGGATGTCCGCTCGCCGCCATGTGCACGCGTATCTGATGCGTCCGGCCCGTCTCGAGACGAAAGATCAGCTCTGCGTGTTTGGCAAACGCCGCGCGCACCTCGTAGTGCGTGATCGCGGGTTTGCCCTCGGACGTGATCGCGAATCTCAGGCGATTGCGTGGATCGCGCCCGATCGCTCCTTCGATCATGCCGCGCGCGTGCTCCGGGACGCCGCGAACGATGCCGAGATACTCGCGCACTACTTGGCGCCGCTTCATGGCCGCGCGCAACGCCGCGAGACTGTGCGCGGTCTTCGCGACGACCAGCAGGCCCGACGTGTCGCGATCCAGGCGATGAATTAGCCCGGGGCGCAGCGCGTCGCCGGGCAGCTCGCTCTCGACGTGCGCGAGCAGCGCGTTGACGAGCGTGCCGTCAACCGCGCCGATGGCCGGATGCGTGACCATGCCCGCGGGCTTGTCGACGATGAGAATGTCGGCGTCTTCGTACACGAGATCGAGTGGAATCGCCTCCGGCGTCGCGATCAGCTCGCGAGCCTGCGGCACCTCGAACTCGACGACGTCGCCGGCCTCTAACGGACGGCTCGGCTTGGCCGGCGCCCCGTTGACCAGGATCTCGCCGCGGCGCGCGCTGCGCGCCACGAGCGTCCGCGAGGCGCCGGAGAGCGAGGCGATGACGACGTCGGTGCGCTTTCCGGCTTGATCAGCGGTGACGACGTGCAACAAGGCTGGAAAGCAGCAGCAAACCCACACCGACCGTGATGCACGAGTCGCCGAGGTTGAAGATGTTCGGCCAAATGCGATAGAAGTCGATGAAGTCGATGACGTAGCCGAAGTGCAGCCGATCGACGATGTTGCCGATCGCGCCCCCGACGATCATGCCGAACGCGACGCGCACCGTCCGCGACCGTGCGGCCGCGTCGCGAAAGCTGAACCAGAACAGCACGAGCACGACGATGGCCATGCCGATCAGGATCACGGCGTTGTTTCCGAACAGGCCGAACGCGCCGTGGATGTTGCGTTCGTACGTCCACCGCAAGAAATTCGGAATGACCGTGCGGCACGCCGGAAAGTCCGGGACGCAGTGCGTTGCGATCCAGCGCTTGGAAAGCTGGTCGGCCCACAGCACGACGATCGCGACGCCCGCGATGACGAAGGTGTTGATTACGCTAGAGGTTTGGTTGCGGGACAAACTGATAAAACCATCCTGCGACGTTGAGGAATGCATTGTTGACGAGAACGAGGCCGACGACGATCAAGAACGCGCCGGCGGCGAACTCGATCGCGGCGAGGGAGCGTTTGATCCGGTTGAGCCAGGGCAGCACGACGCCGATCGCACCGGCCGTCGCCAGAAACGGCAGCGCGAGCCCGAGGCAGTAGAAGGAGAGCAGCAGCCCCGCCTGACCGCTGTGCTGCTGCGACGCAATTGCCAAGATGCCGGCGAGGATCGGCCCGATGCACGGCGACCATCCGGCAGCGAAGGCCATGCCGACGAGCCCCGACGTCCAGAGGGTTGCGCGGCCGCGTACGACGTGCACGCGGGCGTCACGCATGAGCAGCGGGATGCGCAGCATGCCCATCATGTGGAGTCCGAGGATGACCACGACTACGCCGCCGATCTGCGCGATCAGGACGCGATTCTGGTCGAGCGCGCCTCCGATCGCACTGGCGCTCAGCCCAAGTGCGACAAAAATCACGCTGAAGCCGAGCACGAACGCGATCGCGTGCAGCATCGTCTGCGTGCGCGCCGGCGCCGTCGGCCGCGCCTTCAGATCCTCCAGGCTCTCACCGGTAAGCAGGGAGAGGTAGGCCGGCACGAGCGGGAGGACGCACGGCGACACGAAGGAAACGAGGCCCGCTAGGAAGGCGATGCCGGCGGTAATGTGTGTCGTCGCGCTCATCGGTTACGTCAGGTTAGGAATGCAGCACTGGTTCACCTATCCAAACATCGATCCCGTCGCGATTCATCTCGGGCCGCTGAAAGTCCATTGGTACGGCATCGCCTATCTGGTGGCTTTCGTCTGCGTCTATCTCTGGATGAGCCGCCCTGCCGGGCGGCTGCGGCTGGGCCTGACACGGGACCAGATCCAGGACTTCCTGTTCTACGCGCTGATCGGCGTGCTGGTCGGGGGCCGGACCTTCTTCGTGATCAACGACATCATCAGCATGCACGACGCGTCGTACTACTTCTCCAATCCGATCAACTTCATCGCGGTCTGGAACGGAGGCATGGCTTTCCACGGTGGGCTAATCGGCGTGGTCGTGGCGATGTGGCTCTTCGTCCGCAAACACCCCGGGCTGAAGTACGTGGTGGTCGGCGACGAGGTGGTGATGATGCTGCCCGTCGGCATCGCGCTGGTTCGGATCGTCAATTTCATCAACGACGAGTTGTGGGGCGACGTCTGCGTGCCGGACCATCCCTGGTGCATGATCTTTCCCACAGCACCGCTGGTCAACGGCGCGCAGGCCTATCGCTATCCGTCGCAGCTCATGGAAGGGATACTCGACATTCTGACGCTGCCGATACTGCTACTCGTCTATCGCCTCAAACCGAAAGACGGCGTCGTCGCGTGGACCTGGTTCACGCTCTACGGGATCACGCGCTCGATTGCCGAGATGTGGCGACAGACGGCGTTTAGCTGGATGGGCCTCACCGGCGGTCAGCTCTACGCGCTGCCGATGATCCTGCTCGGCGTGATCGGCATCGTCTATTGCGCGACGCGCGGCACGCGCACCGACGTGCGGGTGGCGGCTCGCCCGTCTCCCGGATGAGCGAGGGCGCCGCCGAACGCTATCATCGGCTGCGAGGTGAGATCGACCGGGAGCTGCGCGGGTGCGGACGCGATCCCGGCGGCGTCACGCTGGTGGGCGTCGGTAAGGGCCAGCCGGTCGAGGCGCTGACCGCGGTGATCGCGGCCGGCCTGAAGGACCTTGGCGAGAACTACCTGCAGGAGGCGCGCCGGACTTTTGCGGCGGTGCCGCCGGTGCGCAAGCATTTCGTCGGCCACGTACAGACCAACAAGGCGAGCGGAATCGCTGCGGCGTTCGACGTGGTGCAGAGCGTGGACCGGCCAGAGGCCGGCGTCGAGCTCGCCAAGGCGGCGCAGCGGCTGGGAAAGCGTCTGCCAGTGCTGCTACAGGTCAACGTCTCGCCGACTGAGCGCTTCGGTTGCGCGCCGGCCAACGCGCCGCGGCTGGCCGAGACGCTCCGCGGCCTGGCGTCGCTGAGGCTCGAGGGCGTGATGGCGATCGGGCCGCTTGACGCGGATCGCGCGGATATCGAGCGCGCTTTCGAGCTCGCCGCCAAGACGTTGGCCTCCGTAGGTGGAAGTACGCTTTCAATTGGCATGTCGGGCGATTGGCGTGAAGCTTTGCGGGCGGGCTCAACGATGCTGCGCATCGGCGAGGCGCTTTTCGGCCCACGACAGGTCAAGGGGAGGCAGGCATGAGCGTGTTCAGCAAGATCGGATCGTTCTTTTCGATCCGAGACGACGAGGAAGAGTTTTACGGCGACGAGGTCGCATCGGGACGAGTCGTCCCGCTTTCCAGCGCGGGACGCCGCGGCGGGACGCAAGTGAGCGTCTATTCGCCGCGCAGCTATCAGGACGTCGTCGAGATCGCCGACTCGTTGCGCAACCGGCAAGTCGTCATCGTGAACTTGCAGAACGCCGATCGAACGCTCTTGCAGCGGGTCGTGGACTTCACGTCCGGCGTGGCGTACACTATCGACGGCAAGATCCAGAAACTCGCGGAGTCGATCTATCTGGTCGTTCCCGCCGGGATCGTGGTCAACGCCGCGGGCCTGCGCGAGTCGATGATGGCCGACGGCACTTTCGATTTCATGGCAAATAGAACGTAGGACGGGGAGCGATGGAAAAGATTACACCGGTCGACATTCAGCACAAGAGCTTCAAGAAGGCGCTCCAAGGCTATGACCGTACGGACGTCGACCAGTTTCTCGACGAGATCATCGAGACGCTCGAGGACGAGGCGCAGCAGCGCGCCGCGCTCGAGGCGGAGATCGCAGACTTAAAGGAGCGCATCAGCCACTTCAAGGCGATGGAAGAATCGCTGCAAAACACGCTCGTGCTCGCGCAGCGGACCGCTGACGAGGTCAAGGCGTCTGCGCACAAGGAGGCCGACCTCATTCGCGAACAAGCTCGGCTGGCGGGCGAACGCGAGATCGCCGGCTACAACGATGCCATCGCCGAGGTGCGCCGCGAGCATCAGCGGACGGTCGAGGCAGCGGAGAAGGCGCGCGGCGAGCTGCGCAGCCTCATCATGACGCATCTGGCGCTGCTCGAGCGGGCCGAAGGCGCGGCCGGCAACGGCGAGCCGCAGAGCCCCTCCACCGTCGAGAGCAACGCGATCGAAGAGTCGCCGCCCAAGGCCGACACGACCCGCATCACGGTTTATTAATAGTGCGGGTTGCCGTGCTCCCCGGGGACGGCATCGGCCCCGAGGTCACGCACGCCGCAGCGACCGTCCTGAACCACGTGCGGCCCGACGTGCAGTGCGTCGAGGCCGCGGTGGGCGGGGCCGCGCTCGGGCGCGGCCTGCCGGCGCTACCGCCCGAGGCGCGCGAGCTCTGCGACTCGAGCGACGCGATTTTGTTCGGCAGCGTCGGGCTTCCTGAATACGAGGGCAAGCCGCTGCCGGAGCGGCCGGAGTACGCTTTGTTCTTGCTGCGGCGCGACTACGAGCTGTACGCGAACCTGCGTCCCGTCAAAGTGTTCCCGGGTTTGGAAGAAGCCTCGTCGCTGCGCGCGGAAATTGTGCGCGGTCTCGACCTGCTCGTGATCCGCGAGCTCACCGGCGGAATCTACTACGGCCGGCCCAAGGAGCAGCGCCGCGTCGACGGCGTCGACGAGGCGGTCGATACGATGATCTACCGCGCCCCGGAGATCGAACGGATCGCGCACGTCGCGTTTGCGTGTGCGCGCTCGCGCCGCAAGCACCTTACGTCCGTCGACAAGCAGAACATTCTCGAGACGTCGCGGCTCTGGCGGCGCGTCGTCAACGAGGTGGCGCGCGAGTATCCCGACGTCGCGGTCGAGCACCTGCTCGTCGACAACGCCGCGATGCAGTTGGTGCATCGGCCCGGCGCGTTCGACGTGATCCTCACGGAGAACATGTTCGGCGACATCTTGTCCGACGAGGCGGCGATCCTCACGGGATCGATCGGCACGCTTCCGAGCGCGAGCTTGGGCACGCGCCGGAACGAAGGCCGTCAGTTCGGCCTGTACGAGCCGATCGGCGGAACGGCGCCGGACATCGCAGGAAAAGATGTGGCGAACCCAACGGCGGCGATCCTCTCCGCCGCGATGCTGCTGCGCCATTCGCTCGGCGACGAACGGGCGGCGGAGCGCATCGAGCGCGCGGTCGAGCGGACCTACGCCGACGGCCTGCGCACGGCGGAGCTGGCGCGCGATGAGCCGGCGCTCTCGACGGGCGCTTTCGCCGCGGCCGTTATCACGCGGCTCTAGGCTTCGTCTCCCTCGATCACGTTGATCACCACTTTGCCGCTCGCGTGGCCTTCCTCGACGTACGCGACCGCCCGAGCCACGTCGTCTAGGGCATAGCGCCGGTCGACCACGGGCCTCAGTTTTCCGCTCTCCGTGAGGTCCCGGATCGCTTCGAGGTCGTCCTCGCGGAATCGCGCAGAGAGGGCGACGAACCTTCTACCGCGCGCGAGCGATGCGAGCACGGGCTTGATCATCAGCGCGAGCATGCCCAGCGAGGTGATCCGGCCGGGCGCGCCCACGGTCACGCACGTGCCGCCGGGCTTCAGCACGCGGCGATACGCCGATAGCGCGTGGTTTGCGACGCCGTCGAAGATCAAATCGTAGCGTGCCGAGTCTAGCGTGAAATCCTCGCGCGCATAATCTTTAACGCGATCGGCGCCGATCGATCCGACCATGTCGACGTTGCGCGTGCCGCATACGGCGGTGACCTCCGCGCCGTACGCCTTCGCGATCTGCACCGCGAACGTGCCGACGCCTCCCGAGGCGCCGTTGATTAGCACGCGGAGACCCGGCGCGATGCCGCCTTGTTTCAGCCCCTGCAGCGCGATGGAGGCGGCGAACGGAATACAGGCGGCGTGTTCGAACGTGACGTTACGCGGCTTGAGGGCGACTCTCGACGCCTTCGCGCAGGCGTACTCCGCGAAGGCTCCCAGACACGTGCCGAAAACGGCGTCGCCGCGCTTAAAGCGCGTGACGTTCTTGCCGATCGCCGCGACCTCGCCGGCCACGTCGCGACCCGGCCGTATCTTCGGCTTGCGCACACCGCACATCATCCGCAGAATAAAGGGGCTGCCGCGCATGACGCGCCAGTCGAACGCATTGACTGCGGCCGCGCGCACGCGGATCAGGACGCCGTCGTCGCCCGGGATCGGCAGTTCGACGTCGCGTACCTGCAGAACGTCGGGCCCACCATATCCCGTGTAGACGGCGGACTTCACACGCGGGTCATCTCGTCGGCGACGCGACGGCCGATGAAGTCGATGAAGTGCAGGTGCAGGAGCGCGTGCTCGTGCGGGTGCTCGGCGATCCAGGCGGAGCGCCAGCGCACCAGCGAGTCACGCTTGAGCGCGGCGACGGCGTCGTCGTCCATCCCGATGTACTCCTGCAAATCCACGCTGATGACGAGCGTGTCGTCGCGCCGCAGATCGAAGCCCATCACGACGTCGGGATAGCGGCGCTTCAGCTGCGCGAGGTCGTTCAGCTCCGCCTGATGCACGCGCTGCTCCGGCGTCGGCCCGCAGGCCGCGAGCAGCGCGGCCAGCGCGATTCCCACGAGGTAACGCACGTCGGTCACGGTGTGGAAACGATTCGGCTACGCCGTTCCGCTACCATGCGGGCATGGACGGAATTGCTTGGGCCGCCAGCGCCATGGTCGCGGCGCGGACGCGCCTAGAGATCGCTACGGAAAATCTCGCCAACGTTTCGACCGACGGTTTTCGCCGCTCGGCGGCGCACGGTTTTCTCACCGCGCTAGGCGTGAAGGTCGAGCGGCAGACGGGCGGCGACCGCGGCGCGCTGCGGCATACCGGGCGCGACCTCGACCTCGCGATCGTCGGCGACGGAGCATTTCGCGTGCGTGACGCCTCCGGCGGCGTGCGCGAGACGCGGGCCGGTGCATTCGTCCGGCAGAGCGACGGTACGCTACGCGACGGTCGGGGCGGCACCCTACTCGGCGCGCGTGCCGCGTTCCGCGGCTCCCGCTTCGATGCGCACGCTCTGGGGCTCCCGGCGTCAAGCCGCGTTGCGAGCGGGTACCTCGAAACATCCGGAGTCGACGCGATCGCCGAGATGATCGACGTACTCGCGGCGGAGCGCTCCTTCGAGAGCGCGCAGAAGGCTGTGACGGCGATCGACGCGTCACGGCAGAAATCTTCCGACGCCGCGCGCGTCAAGTAGCGGCGGCTATGGATCGCGCGCTCTTCGCAGCCGCCAGCGGCATGGCGGCGCAACAACGCAACCTCGATACGATCGCGGATAACCTTGCCAACGCCGAAGTCGTCGGGTTCAAGGGCTCGGCGCAGACCTTCGCCGAGTTGATCGCACCGGGCCAGGCCGGCATCGGCACCGTGGCGCTCGGCACGCGCGTGCTGTTCAATCAGGGCAAGCTCGCACGCAGCCCGGGTGCCTTCGACTTGGCCATCGACGGCCCCGGATTCTTCACGCTGTTGGACGACCACGGGCGCCGGCGCTACTCGCGCGACGGCGAGTTCTCACGCGGAGCCGACGGTTCACTGCACAACTCGCAGGGCTTGTCGCTGGCAGGAGTTCGAATTCCCGCCGACGCGGTCAGCGCGACGGTCGCCGCGGACGGAACGGTCGAGATCGCAGCTCCCGCAGGTAAGCGCACCGTCGGGCGCGTTCGCCTCGCGGAGTTTCCGGCGCCGGAGGCGCTGCGCGACGCCGGCGGCGGCGCGTTCGAGGCGACGACCGCTGCCGGTAGCCGGCGCGACGTCGTACCGGGCTCCGCCGACGGGCCGAAGCTGCGCTTTGGCATGCTCGAACAATCCAACGTCACGATCATCGACGCGATGATGCAGATCCTAACCGCGCAGCGCGCCTACGAGGCGAATGCCAAGGGCGTGCAGGCGGCGGATGAAATGCTGCGCATCGCGAACAACTTGCAACGTGGGTAGCGACGAAGACGATGCGATCGCGGAAAGACCGTGTAAAGCGTTTAGGATTGTAGCGTTCGTATTATGCGAAGCCGCTTTTTTGGCGTTGGCGATGCCGGCTCAGGCGCTGCCCGCGACCGGCGACTTTGCCGGCCCCGTTGACATTGGCGACCATCGTAAAATCTATCTCGAATGCAGCGGACAGGGATCGCCGACCCTCGTTCTCATCTCGGGCAAAGGCAATCGCGCCGACACCTGGAGCACGGCAGCGCCGGATGTACCCGGTCCAACCGTGTTCCCGACGGTAGCAAAGTTCACGAGGGTCTGCGCTTATGACCGGCCCGGAACCGTCGGCGCGCTGGCTTCCGAGCCCAGCCGAAGCGATCCGGTGCCGTTGCCCGTTACAACGGCCGCGGGTGCGGCGGATCTACAAGCCCTTTTGACCGCGGCCAAGGTGCCGGGCCCCTACGTCCTCGTCGGGCATTCGATGGGGGGTCTGATCGCCGGGCTCGTCGCCAGTGAGCACGGCGACGATGTCGCGGGCCTTGTCCTCGAGGATGCGCTCTCTGAAGACCTATACGGCGGCTTGACGGCCAATCAGCGAGCGGTGTTCGAGAAACTTAATGGCGCCCCCGAAAACTACGACAATGTGAAGAGCTTCGAGGAGATTCGGGCTGCCCCGCCGGTGCGGCCGATGCCTGTTGTCGTGCTCACTGCACGCCTGCCGCAGCTTTCGCCGGAGGTCATCGCTTCGGGACAGTTACCGCCCGAGGTGACGCCGGCGTTTGCCGATGCGCTCTGCGTGGCGCAGATGCAGACCCAAGACCATCTTGCTGCTCTCTTTCCTGGTGGCAGGCACATCATGGTCGCGAACAGCACGCACTACATCCACGTCGATCGGCCGCAGGTGGTAATCGACGCGATCCGCGATGTGGTCGACGCCGTGGGGGCGGGAAAGACAAGCCTGCGTATGTGAGGTTCGGGAATTCGTCCCCACCTCGAAGCCGATATCGCCCTGCACCGTGATCTCGTGCGGATCCAAACGTCAAGACGTGCCCCGGGGGGCTTCCACCGTTCTTTTTGCCGTAACGCCCGGATGGCGTCCCGGTAACATTGGAGTGATACCCTCCTGGCATGGATCGTATCCTTACCGTGCGTCCTTCCGTCAAAAACGGTAGCCGTCTGCTTTTCATATGCACCGCCAAGGGTGTGCAGGCGGCCGGCGAGATGCTGCGGATCGCCAACAACCTGCAGCGTGGATAGCGTAACGGCTCGCCACGCCGCGGAGCTATTCGAGGCGATGCTGCTCGCGCCCGTGCTGCGGCCCATGATCGCGGGCGCCGGCACGCTGGGCGACTACGAGCTCGACTCGCTGGCTCGCGAGATTGCAAGCCGCGACCAACGCTTCGCAGCGCTGCTCGCCGAGAGGCTGGAAAACGCGCCGTGAGCGACGCCGACGAGCGCGAGGAGCGCGTGCGCACGTTGTTGCCGTTGACGCGCAGGCTCGCGCGGCGGCTCAAACGCCTCGTGCCGAATCTCGATATGGACGATCTGGTCGGCGACGGCTGCGTCGGCATGATCCGCGCCGTAGATTCCTTCGATCCGATGCGTGGGCCGCGCCTCGAGGAATACGCGCGACGCTTGATCGCGGGCGCGATGCTGAACGGCATCCGGCGCATGGATCCCGTCTCGGAGCGCGCGCGCCGCATCGTTCGCGACGGCGAGAATCAGCGATACGCGATCGCGGCCGAGCGCGGCGACGTGCCGAGCGCGCAGGAGATGGATGTTCGCTGCCCCGGGTACCGGCGCGCGGTCGCGGCGGCATATCGCGGGCAGCCGCTTTCGTTAGATGCGCCGCTTCCGGTCGGCGAGTCACTCGCGGGCGATTGGAGCGACGATCCGGGCCGCGTTGTCGAGCACCGCTCCGAAAGCGAACGGCTCGCCGCCCTCGTCGACGGTTTGCCGCCGCGGCAACGCCAGGTCGTGCTGCTACACTATTACAACGGCAAGTCGCTGCGCGCGATCGGCAGGCAGCTCGCCATCTCGCCGCAGCGCGCGTCGCAGCTTCACACGAGCGCGATCGCCGGGCTCAAGCGATTGTCCGAGCGTCAGACGTATGCTGCGCCGCATTGAACCCGAGGAGGGCGCCGCCGCCCTACCTCTCCACGTAGGCCCGAGCCGCTCCGAGGCGATCGTCGCGGCCGTTCCCGAGGCGGAGCTCGAGACCGCACTGCTGCCGTACGATCATCCGCGCTGGGTGAAGGACGCGTTGGCGGTGTCGCAGCGGGCGAGGGAGCTTCTCGCCAAGCTGCGTCCCGTCGCTCTGAAGGTATTTTCTTTTTGGGATCATCGCATTCGCTCGATCGTGATCGGGGATCGCCGGGTCCAGGTCGATCCGAGCGGGTGTTACCGCGCCGATGCATAGGCGCCCGCTCTCTTAGCGAAGGTGCGCCGCGAGGGCGATCGCGACGGTGCCCATGCCGAAGAAAACGAAATAAATCAGCCCTCGGGCGAACGCAAGCACGTCATGCACATCGTTCATATCCGCATGCTCTCACGCGATGCTGATAGCGGGCGTAAGGGCCGCTGTGATTCGCCTGAATTTTTAACTAAACGTGAAAAGATTCTTGCCGGTCATACGTTCGGGGATCGGCAACCCCATGAGTGTGAGCAGCGTCGGTGCCACGTCGCCGAGCTTGCCGCCCGAGGCGAGACTGCCGCGCAGACCGTTTGCGATGATGACCAGGGGCACCGGATTGGTCGAGTGCGCGGTGATCGGATTGCCGTCGGCGTCGATCTTCTCCTCGGCGTTGCCGTGGTCGGCGGTGATCGCCAACAGGCCGTTCGCGCGCAACGTCGCGTCGACTAGGCGCGCGAGGCACTCGTCGACGACCTCCACCGCCGCGATCGTCGGCTGCCAATTGCCCGTGTGTCCGACCATGTCGGGATTCGCATAGTTCATGATGATTGTGTCGTACTTGCCGGTCTCGATCGCCTTGACGGCGGAGTCGGTGATCTCGCGCGCTCGCATTGCCGGCGCCAGGTCGTACGTAGCCACCGAGCGGTCGGAGGGAATCAGCTCGCGGTCCTCGCCCTCGAATTGATCTTCGCGGCCGCCGTTGAAGAAGTAGGTAACGTGTGCGTACTTCTCGGTCTCCGCGAGCCGCAGCTGACGCAGTCCCTCCCCCGCGACGACCTCGCCGAACGTATCGTACTGCGGGCGCGCTCCGAACAGCACCGGGTTGGTAAACTCTTCGTCGTACTTCGTCATCGTCGCGAAGAACGGATTGTCGTAGCGCTTCGACGCAAAGACTCCAAAGCCGTCGTCGTAATACAGCGACGTGCCGGCGTTGAATGCCGTCGTGAGCTGCCGCGCGCGGTCCGGACGGAAGTTGAAGAAGACGAAGGCGTCGCCGTCCTCGATCGGACGCGTTGGCCCAACGACGGCCGGTTGAACGAACTCGTCGTCCTCGCCGCGCGCGTACGCGCCGAGCACAGCACTCCGCGCGTCGTCCGCGCTGTGGCCGGCGCGGCCAAAGGCCAACAAGTCGTAGGCGCTCCACGTGCGCTCCCAGCGGCGATCGCGGTCCATCGCGTAGTAGCGTCCGGTAACGCTCGCGATCGAGCCGGCGCGCCCGGTCGCGGCGAGCTTCGCCTCGAGCTGCTCAACGTAGGTTAGGGCCGAGCGCGGCGGCGTGTCGCGTCCGTCGAGGAAGCAGTGGATCGCCATCGGCACGCCCGCGGCGACCGCGGCATCGACGAGCGCGAAGAGATGCTCGATCGAGCTGTGCACGCATCCGTCGGAGAGCAGACCCATGAAGTGCAGCGTCGCGCCCGTCACGGCGACGTGAGCGATCGCGGCTCGCAGCGTCTCATTGTCGCCGAACTCGCCCGAGCGGATCGCGGCGTCGATCATGGTGACGCCCTGCGGGACGACGCGACCGCTGCCGAGGTTCATGTGGCCCACCTCGCTGTTGCCCATGACGCCTTTTGGGAGGCCGACCGCCTCGCCCGAGGCTTGCAGCGTCGTGTGGGGCCAACGCTCCAGGAGCGCGCGCCAGTGCGGAAGCGCAGCCGCCGCGATGGCGTTGCCTTGCGCGGACTCGCGACAACCCCAGCCATCCAGCACCGCGAGGATGACCGGTCTGTACTTCATGCGGCGTTGGTGATGATGGCCGCGAAACCGATCGCGTCGAGCGACGCACCGCCGACGAGGCCGCCGTTGATATTTGGCTCCCGCATGTAGGCGGCGACGTTGTCGGCGTTCATGCTTCCGCCGTAGAGGATCGGCGTTTCGTCGAGGCCGCGCAGGCACGCGCGAATCGTCGCCATAACGCGATCGGCCTCTTGGGCGTCGCAGTTGCGGCCCGAGCCGATGGCCCAGATCGGCTCGTATGCGATGACGATGCGGAAGAGCTGGTCCTCTGCGACGCCGTCGAGCGCCGCAAGTGTCTGCGACATCACCCGCTCGTCGGTCGCGCCCGCGTTGCGCTCGTCGAGCGTCTCGCCGACGGCGACGATCGGCGTCAGGCCCTGCTCGAGCGCCGTGTGCACCTTCAGGTTCACGGTGCGATCCGTCTCGCTGCAGTACGCGCGCCGCTCGGAGTGGCCGAGGATGACGTGTGAGACGCCGAACTCGCGCAGCATAGGGGCGCTGATCTCGCCGGTAAACGCGCCCTCGAGCTCCCAATGCATCGTTTGCGCGCCCAAGCGGATGCGCGTGCCGCGCAGCAGCGACGACGCGGTCGGGATCGATACGAACGGCGGAGCGACGACGATCTCGACGCTCTCCGGGAGCGCCTCCGTCTCCGGCAGGAAGAGGCCGAGAAACGCGGCCGTCTCCGCCGCCGTTTTATGCATCTTCCAGTTGCCGGCGACGATCGTCCTAACGCTCAAGTGCTGCAACTCCCGGAAGCGTTTTGCCTTCGAGGTACTCCAGCGTCGCGCCGCCCCCCGTGGAGATGAACGTCACCTTGGATGCGAAGCCGAGTAGGTGCGCCGCCGCCGCGGCGTCGCCCCCGCCGACCACGCTCGTGGCACCCGCGGCCGTCGCGCGCGCGATCGCGTCCCCCACGGCTTGCGTGCCGTGCCGGTACGCCGGATTCTCGTAGACGCCCATCGGGCCGTTGAAGACGATCGTCTTGGCGCGCTCGATCGTCGCCGCGTACGCCTGCGCGGTAGCCGGTCCGATGTCGAGGATCATCTCGTCCCCGACGTCGGCGATCGCAACGACGCGCGCCAACGCCGCGGCCGCATCGATGGCCGGTGCGACGACAGCATCGCCAGGAAGCTGCAGCTCGACGCCGCGTTCCTTCGCGAGCGCGAGAAACTGCCGCGCCGGCTCGAGGTCGTTGTCGCGCAACGAGCACCCCACCGCGACGCCCGACGCCGCCAGCAGCGTGTTGGCCATTCCCCCGCCGATGCAAAACGCGTCGACCAGCTCCGTCAGGTGCTGCAGGAGGCCGAGCTTATCTTTGATCTTCGCGCCGCCGATCGCGCACACGAACGGCTTGCGCGGGGTTTCGATCAGCGGCGCCAGGGCCGACAGCTCGGCCTCCATCAAGAACCCCGCCGCGTTGGGGAGCATGCGCGCGAGCGCCTCGGTCGAGGCGTGCGCGCGGTGCGCGCTCGCGAACGCGTCGTCGACGTAATAATCGCCGAGGCTCGCGAGTTGCCGCGCGAACTCCTCATCGTCCCGCTCTTCCTCGGGATGGAAGCGCAGGTTCTCGAGCAGCAGCACGTCGCCGTCGCGCAACTCGGCGACCGCGCGCTCCGTCGCCTCTCCGACGGCATCTTCGGCAAACGCGACGCGCACGCCGAGCCGATCCGAGAGCGCCTGCGCCACCGGCCGCAGCGAAAGGCGCGGATCCGGCCTGCCGTCGGGTCTTCCCAGGTGCGAGAGTACGATCGTGCGAGCGCGGTGCTCGTGCAGCCAGCGTAGCGTCGGAATCGCCGCGTCGACGCGACCGAAGTCGAGGATGTTGCCGTCGGAGAGCGGTACGTTGAGATCCTCGCGCACCAGGACGCGCTTGCCCCGAACGTCGAGCTCTTCGAGCCGTCGAAAGCTCACGCTCGAAGCGGCGCTCAGGCTTTCGCGGGAATGGTCGTGAGCACCATTGCGGTCAGCTCCGCGAGCCGGCACGAATATCCCCACTCGTTGTCGTACCACGCGGCGATCTGCACGAGGTCGCCATTGGCATTCGTGAGCTTGGAGTCAATGATGGAGCTGTACGGATTCTTCTTGAAGTCGCTGGACACGAGTTCTTGCTCGGTGTACGCGACGTACTTGCTCAACTCGCCCTGCGCGGCGCCGCGCAGGATCGCGTTGAGGTCCTCTTTGGTCGTCGGCTTCTTGGTCTGCGCGACCAGATAGATCATCGAAACCGTCGGCGTCGGCACGCGCAACGCGAAACCGTCGAACGTCCCCTTGACCTCGGGGATCGTCAGGTAGAGGGCCTTCGCCGCGCCGGTCGAGGTCGGTATGATGTTCGTGGCGGCGTTGCGTGCGCGGCGGGGATCCTTATGCGGCCCGTCGAGCACATTCTGATCGTTCGTGTACGAGTGGATCGTCGTCATGAAGCCCCGCACCCACCCCAGCGAGTCGACCACCGGTTTCACGGCGGTCGCCAGGCAGTTCGTGGTGCACGAAGCGTTCGAGATGACGTCGTGCTTTTCGGGGTCGTAGCTCCGGTGATTGACGCCGAGCACGATCGTGATGTCCTCGCCGCTCGCGGGCGCCGAGATGATCACCTTCTTAGCGCCGCCGCTGTCGATGTGGACGCGCGCCTTCTCCGCGTTCGTGAAGAGCCCGGTCGACTCGATCACGACGTCGACGCCCAGATCGCGCCACGGCAGCCGGGCAGGGTCGCGCTCGGCGAAGACCTTGATTCGCCGGTCGTCAATCGTGAGGGTGCCGTCCTGCCCCGCCACGTTGCCCTCGTACGCCCCGTAGTTGCTGTCGTACTTGAAGAGGTGCGCGCACTGCTGCGCGTCGATCAAGTCGTTGACCGCCACGATTTCGATCTCGGGATGGCGCTCGACGACCGCCTTGGTGAAGCTTCTTCCGATGCGGCCGAAGCCGTTGATCCCAATGCGCATGAGCGCGTTTACCTGGCCGGTTTCGCGCTCCCCTGCACGCCGCGGAGGTAGTCGGCCAGCCGGTTGAGTGCCCCAAGCCGTCCGCTCACGGTCGGCTTTGCGATCGGCGGATTGCAGCGGCGGCCCAGCTCCGCGAGCGACTCGTCCGGATACAAGAGCCGAAGCTCGGCGACTTCCCGCAGTGCGGGCGTCAGCCGCGGAAGCCCGTATGCGCTCTGAAGATATTCGATCACCTGGCGATGCGCGGCGGCCGCTTCCGCGGAACGCTGCAGGTTCGCGGCCTCGGTGTTGACGAGGCGGTGGATGCGATTCTTCGTCTCGCGCAGCGCGCGCACGTCTTCGAGCGCGAGCACGGCGCCGAACGCGCCGATGCGCGTGAGCAGCTCGACGATGGCGTCGAAGTCCTTGAAGTACAGCACGGCGCGTCCCTTGCGCCGCGTCTCCTTGGGCACCGCACCGGCGCTGCGCAGCATCCAGCCTAGTCGTTCCGCTATCTCGTAGCTACGCGCCACGAACTCGAGATGGTAGCCGCGCACGCCCGCGGCGAGCGAGCCGCACGCAAGAAACGCCGCACGAACCTCGATCAGACGGTCGCAGCGATGCACTGGCTTCGGCGGCGGGGTTGCGAGGCGCTCCGGCAGCGCGATCGCGAACGTCGGAAGCCGTTGGAGGCGTGTCGGCGCGCGCGTCTCGATCGGATGCGACTTCCGCTCGTCGAGCAGCGACCAGAAGAGCCGCGCGACCGCGTTGCGATGCGTGACGAACTGGCCGTCCGATCTCCCGTAGAGCGCGAGCCCCGCGAGGAGTGCGTGACGGCAATGCGCCTCGTGCGGCAGATCGCGCGCGAGCGCATCCTTTGTATCCGCGGAGATCACAGCCACTCCGCCTCGTCTCTTCGCGTAGCGAGGATCTCGTAGAGCGAATCGCCGCGCACCGCCGGCGTCACGCGCAAGGGCACCTCGAGCACGCGAACGGTGACGAACCTGGTGGCGTAGTGTATCTCCAGCTCGTCGCCGGGCTTGACCTGATAGCCAGGCTTCAGCACCTTTCCGTCCTTCGTGATGCGCCCGTGCTCGAGCGCCTCGTGCGCTTCGCTGCGCCGCTTGGCCAGCCGCGAAACCTTCATGAATTTGTCCAACCGCACCGGGGCGCCTCATTCAACACGCCGAGCCCAAGACGCTCGTTCAGGATATTGACAGTATCTCGATATATCGCTTAGTATCGCGATATTGAAGGGAGGAGAAGCATGGATATCGGTTTTTGGGGTGACCCGCGCTCGGGCCGGTGGGGTATGTACGGTCACGGCCATCCGAGGCACGGCCGGCGCCTGAAGCGCGGCCTGCTCAAGTTTGCGCTGCTCAAGCTCCTGGCGGAGATGCCGCGTCACGGCTACGACCTGATGCGGGCCTTTCGCGAGAAGGGCTGGGGCGCGGGAGCCGGCTCGATCTACCCAATCCTGAGCGCCCTGGAGGCGGCCGGCCTGATCGTCGGACGCGACGAAGGCGAGAGGCGGACGTACGAGATCTCCGAGAAGGGCCGGCGTTTGCTCGAGGAGCATGCGAAGGACCTCGGGCGGCTTTTCGACGACGACGAGGACGGCGGGTCCGAGGCCGAGACGGACGGGCTGCGCGAGGCCGCCGGCCGGCTCATGCAGTCGATCGCGCAACTTGGGTCGACTTCGAAACCCGAAACAATCGGACGCGTTTGTGAGTTGCTCAACGAGACTCGCAAACGCATCTACGAAATACTGGCGCAGGAGTAGAGGGATTTGAGGTAATGGCGCAGGCGCGCGCGGTACAACGCCGCGGAGTCAACGTGTTCGAGGAGGGCAAGCCGATGTGGCAGATCCTCCTCGTTTTTCTCGTGCCGCTGATGCTCAGCAACATCTTGCAGTCGGCGTCGCAGACGATGGCGAGCATCTGGATCGGTCGGCTGATCTCCACGCAGGCGCTGGGGGCGATCTCGGCCGTCTTCCCGATCGTTTTTCTGCTATTCTCGTTCGTGTTCGGCGTCTCGAGCGGTGCCAGCGTTCTGATTGGCCAAGCGTTCGGCGCCGGCGATCAGCACAAGGTGAAGAGGATCGCGGGAACGGTGATCGGCGCCGGGCTCTATTTAGGAATCATCGTCGCGATCGTCGGCTTCTTCGGTTCGCCGACGATCCTGGGGTGGCTGCGAACACCGCCGGACATCATCGCGCAATCGGACGCGTACGCGCGCGTGCTCTTCCTGACGATGCCGATCTTCTTCGTCTATTTCGTCTACGCGACGATCCTGCGCGGCACGGGCGATTCCACGACGCCCTTCTACGCGCTGATCGTTTCGGCGGTGCTCGCCATCGTCGTGACGCCGCTCTTCATCGTCGGCGTCTTCGGGCTGCCGAAGCTCGGCGTCGTCAGCGCCGCGGTGGCGGGCCTGATCGCCAACTCGGCGGCGCTCGCGTGGCTGCTGTACTATCTCGCGCGCCGCGATCACCTGCTGAAGTTCGACCGCGAGATGCTGGAAGACATGCACCTCGACTGGGGCATCCTGCGTTCGGTCCTGCGGATCGGCGTGCCGACGGGGATCCAAGTGATGATGGTCTCGCTGGCGGAGATCGCGGTCATCTCGTTCGTAAACCGGTTCGGTTCGAGCGCGACGGCCGCGTACGGCGCGGTCAATCAGGTCGTCGGCTACGTCCAGTTTCCTGCGATCTCGATCGGCATCTCGGCCTCTATCTTCGGAGCCCAGTGCATCGGCGCTCGGCGCGAAGACAAGCTGGGAAGCGTCATACGCTCGGCCGTCGGCCTGAACTACGTTATTGGCGGAATCATCATCGGCCTCTGCTACATCTTCGCGTGGCAGATCCTTGGCTGGTTCATCACGGACCCGAACACGCTCAAGATTGCGCACGAGCTCCTCATGATCACGCTGTGGAGCTACCTCCTATTCGGTAACTCGGCCGTCCTCAGCGGCGTGATGCGCGGGAGCGGCACCGTGCTCTGGCCGACGATCAACGCCATTTTCGCGATCTGGGGCGTCGAGGTTCCGGCCGCGTACATCTTGATGCGGTACGTTGGGCTCGACGGAGTCTGGCTCGGTTATCCGATTGCCTATTGCGTCGTGCTCGCGCTGCAGTTCAGCTACTACCAGTTCGTCTGGAAAAAGAAAACCCACGAACGGCTGGTCTAGGAGCGCGTCAGGCGGGCCGTTCGGTTCGCACGTATTCCAGGTAGTGCGCGATTAAGTCGGCCCGCGATTCGCCGTGCATCAGCGCCACGACGTGGATCGCGAGCTCGATGCCGGACGTCAGCCCTCCCGCGGTCTTGAACTTGCCCTCTTCGACGTAGCGCGGTCCGCGGACGACGGTGACTTTGGGAAACGTCGCGGCGAAATCGTCGTAGTAGTCGTGGTGGGTCGTCGCGCGCTTCCCGTCGAGCAATCCCGTGCCGGCTAAGACGTAGGCCCCCGTGCAGACCGACATCACGACCTCGGCCGCGCGCGACATCTCACGAATCCATTCCAGCTTCGCCGGAGAATGCTTCGACTGCGCGCCCATGACGATCGCGCCGGGCGCGGGCGCGGTGGCGAACGTGTAGTCCGGCAGGATCGTTACGCCGCGCCCGGCTTTAACGGGCTCGAGCGTGTCGCTGACCAAATACGGCGCGTAGAGCGGACGCGCGCCGGTGTCCTTTCCCAGGAAGTTGTCCGCTCCGTTCGGCGGCGGACCGCCGGTCTTCGATCCATAGGTGTCGCCGAAGACCTCATACGGTCCCGCGATGTCGATTAGGTTTGAGACCGGGCCGACGACGAACGCGACGCGGACCGCCGCCGGGGAGTACCCCGAATCCTGTGATTGCGCGATGGCCGCGCGCGGAAGTATCGCGCCGGCTATCGTCGTGCCGGCGACCACGAGGGCGTCCTTGCGATTCATCGGCGCGATGATATCAAATGTGCCGCTGCGCGGCTTCAAGAGATATCAAATCGGCCGCCCGAGCGGCGGTCAGCGGCGCTTCTTAGCCTTCGGCGTGACGCACGTGCCGGTCGCCCGGCACACGACGACCGGCATTTCGAGCGCGTCGGCGGCGCTGTCGCCGAGGTCCGGGCGCGCCGCGATGACCTTGCGCGCCTCGAACTCCATGCGGCGCGACGTCCTGCCGATTTTGACGACACGTCCTTGCGCCTCGATGAAGTCGCCGGCGTAGACGGGCGCGACGAACTCGACGCTGTCGTAGGAAGCGAAGAGTCCCTCGTCGCCGTCGAGGCGGATCAGTAGCTCGGTCGCCACGTCGCCGAAGAGCGCGAGGATTCGAGCGCCGTCCACGAGCGCGCCGCCGTAGTGCGCGTCGTGGAGCCCCATGCGCACGCGCAGGACCGCCGTCAGGCCTTCGCCAGTTCCCATAGCTCCTCCAGCTCGTCGAGCGACAGATCGGCGAGGCTCTTCCCGTCGGCGCCGGCGCGCTCTTCCATGAAGGCAAAGCGGCGATAAAACTTCTCGTTGGCTCCGCGCAGCGCGGTCTCGGCGTCGATCCCCAACGCCCGCGACAGGTTGACGAGGGTGAAGAAGACGTCGCCGAGCTCCTCGCGCACGCGCTGGTCGTCCTGTGGCTGGCGGCGCGCCTCCGCGAGCTCGCCCAGCTCTTCCGAGAGTTTGTCGAGCACGCCGTGCGCGTTCGGCCAATCGAAGCCGACGCGAGCCGCCTTTTCCTGCATCCGCTGGCCGCGCTGCAGCGCCCCGAGGTGCTTCGGGATTCCGTCCAAGCGGCTCTTGCGCCGCTGTCCGGTTTTTTCGAGCGCCTTGAGTCGCTCCCAGTTGCGCCATTGCGCGTCTACATCTTCGATCACGGCATCACCGAAGACGTGCGGATGGCGCCGGACCATCTTATTAGAGAGCGCGTCGACGACATCGGCGATGCTGAACTTCCCGACCTCGGTCGCGATCTGCGCGTGAAAGAGCACCTGCAGCAGCAGGTCGCCGAGCTCTTCGCATAGCCCCTCGAGCTGCGACATTTCGATCGCCTCGACGACTTCGAACGTCTCCTCGACGAGGTATGGAACGAGGGTGCGGTGCGTCTGCTCCCGATCCCACGGGCAGCCGAGCCGCAGCCGCGCCATGATTTCTACGAGGTCGTCCCAGGAGTAATGCGCCGATTGCGGCGGGAGCGGCACGAGCGGCATCGCGATCGAAGCGGAGAGCGTCGCGCGCGGTACGCCGGGCACGATCTCCGTCGTGGCGCCGCGGGCGTCCAAAGCGCGCAGCAGCGCGGGGAGGCCGGGAAAATCCGACAGCGGATTGCCGAGGACGCCGAGACCGAGCGGGCCGTCGCGTACCGACGGGTCGTCGAGACGCTGCGTAAAGCGCGTGATCTCGTCGGCGCTGCCGCGCACGAGCAGCGCCGGATCGTCCACCATGCCGCGGACTATGGCGACGCCGTTGCGTTCGAGATAGGACGTCAGATCCGGCGGCGCGAGCAGCGCGACGGCTCTCCCGATCTCCCGCAGCCCGTCGAGGCTGCCGATGGTCAGCAGTCGTGGGTCCCCCGGGCCCAGACCCGCGATGCGAATCAGCATCTCACCGCAGTTTCGGGGGCGTCATCGGGACGCCCCCGCTAGCCGCCGTGCGGCGACTCTATTGCGTGCTGCTGGGTGCGGGCGACGCGGCCGCAGCGGAGGCCGTGACCGCCGGCGCCGGCGTCGGCGTTGGGAAGACTCCGGCGAACTGCGGATCGTTCGTGATGATGACCGCTTTTTGCTGAAGGCTCTGCAGGAACGGCTGCATCAGCGGTGCTTCCTTTTGTTGACGCAGTCCGAGCAGCATCTTCGGCGTCGCGTCAGCGAGCGTCGCCTTCACGCCGGGCGTGCGCTTTTCGACCTGAATGATATGGTAGCCGAAGGGCGATTTAATCGGCGGGCTAATCACGCCGATCGGCGCTGAGAAGGCGTACTTGTCGAACGCCGGCACCATCTGCCCCTTGCGGAACGTGCCGAGGTCGCCGCCCTTGTCCTTGCTTCCGGGATCGGTCGAATATTTCTGCGCGAGCGTCGCGAAGCTCTGTCCGGCCTTGAGGTCGGCTTCGATCTGGTTCGCCAGAGCGAGGCTGGGGACGAGGATGTGGCGCGCCGTTACCGTCGGCGGCGTGTCGTACGAGGCGTGATCCTTCGCGAACGTGGCCTTGAGCTCGGCGGGCGTGATCGTGATCTCTTTTTGGAGCGCCTTATCCAGGATCAACTGCTCGCGCAACGCGGCGCGCACGTCAGTCTCGGTGAGATTGCGCGACTTCAGCATCTCGTCCCAAGAGGAACCCGGGAAGGCAGCCTTGATCTGATCCTCGCGGTCGTTGATCTCGGCGTCGCTGACGACGATGTTATTGTTCTTCGCGTATTGTTCGATCAGCATCTCCTGCACCATCTGCTGCAGGACGCCGCGCGACATCGGGCTCGTCTCCAGGCGGTTGTTAAACTGGGCTCGGGTGATCGGTTCGCCGTTCACCGTTGCGACCGTGCCGCCGCCCGAGCACGCCGCAAGGGACGTGCCCATCAGAAGGGCGGCGAGGCCCACGGTAATGCGTTGGGCTTTCGACATCATAGCTCCGTAGGAAAGTTGAGTGCGTAGGAAGCGGGGCCGATGGCCCCGCGTTACGGCGGCCTGGTTCGCGCGCGGCATCTCAGGTCCTCTAACGAGGGCCCCGCAGGTTCCGGGGGCCGCCTGTGAGGGCGATGATTAGGATCGCCAGGTCGTCGCGCCCGCGGCGGGCGCCGAGTATCCGGTTCCCGATCGCGGCCGCTGGGTGACCGGGGCGCACGGCGCCTTGCAGCGAGGAAACGACGTCCAGGCGTTCGGTCGCCCACCGGCGCAGCGCTGCAGTCAGCTCGCAGATCTGGGCTAAATCGCTTCGAGCAGCTGCCGCAAAAGAGGCATCCAACTCGTCGAGGAGCTCTTGTGCCCACCGCGGGGCGACGGCAGATCCACGACGATGCGTCCTTCGCCGAAACCAAACCGGTTCTTCGTGAGCGCGGCAAACTTGGGAACGGCCGAGGGATCGAGCTCAAACCCGGAGCCGATGCCGAACGTTAGCCGATGATCGTCGACGACGACCCGCGTGACGTGCTTCTTCAGGGCGACTGCGCGCAACTTGGTCAGCTCGACGAGATTGCGCAGCGGTTCGGGGAAGGCTCCGAAACGATCGCGCACCCCGGCCTCGACCTCCTCGACCTCCGCCTCCGTGCGAGCCTTGGCCAGCTGCTGGTAGACGGCGATCTTCTGCGAAACCTGCGAGATGTATTCGTTGGGAATGAAGGCGCTGATCTTGACGTCGATAACCGCCTCCTGCCGTTCCTCGAGTGAGGCCGGGGCGCCGCGCCGCTCGGCGATCGCCTCCGCGAGCAGCTCGCAGTACGTCTCGAAGCCGACCGACGCGATGAAGCCCGACTGGGCCGATCCGAGCAGGTTGCCGGCCCCGCGAATCTCGAGATCGCGCATGGCGATCTGCAGTCCCGAGCCGAGGTGCGCGAACTCGCGAATCGCCTCGAGTCGCGCCTTGGCCTCCTCCGTGAGCGCCTTGTGCCCCTGGTAGAGCAGATAGCAATACGCCTGATGATTCGACCGTCCTACGCGACCGCGCAGCTGGTAGAGCTGCGCGAGACCGAAACGATCCGCGTCGTTGACGATCATCGTGTTGACGTTGGGAATGTCGATGCCGTTCTCAATGATCGTCGTCGCCACCAGGACGTCGATTTCGCCGTCGATGAAGCGCTCCATGACCGGCTCGAGCTCGGTCTCGCGCATCTGGCCGTGGCCGACGGCGATGCGGGCGTGCGGGACGAGCTGCTGGAGCGCGTTGCGAACGGCGTAGATCGACTCGATCCGATTGTGGAGGTAGTAGACTTGGCCGCCGCGGTCGAGCTCGGCGCCGATCGCGCGCTGCACCACGGCGTCGCTGGCCGGAACCACCATCGTCTTGATCGACATGCGGTTCTTCGGCGCGGTCTGGATGAGCGACAGGTCGCGAACGCCCATCAGCGACATGTGCAGCGTTCGCGGGATCGGAGTCGCCGAAAGCGTCAGGACGTCGACGCTGGCGCGATACTCCTTGAGCCGTTCCTTGTGCATGACGCCGAAGCGTTGCTCCTCGTCGATCACGATCAGGCCGAGATCGGCGAACGCGACGTCCTTCTGCAGCAGCCGATGCGTGCCGATGATCACGTCGACCTTGCCCTCGGCGAGGTCACGTAAGATGCGCTTCTGGTCGGCCTTGGGCGTGAACCGCGAGAGTTCTTCCACGCGCACTGGAAAAGCGCCGAATCGCGCGCCGAACGTGCGAAAGTGCTGGTCGGCCAGCAGCGTCGTCGGCACGAGAACCGCCACCTGTTTCTTGTCGGCGATGGCCTTGAACGCCGCGCGCATCGCGACCTCGGTCTTTCCGTAGCCGACGTCGCCGCAGATCAGGCGATCCATCGGCCGCGCGCGCTCCATGTCGGACTTCGTTGTGTCGACGGCCTTCTGCTGGTCCGGCGTCGGCTCGTACGGGAACGCCTCCTCCATTTCGTTCTGCCACGTGGTGTCAGGTCCGAAGGCGAACCCGCGCGACAGCTCGCGTTCTGCGTAGAGCGCGACGAGCTCGTCGGCGATCTTCGACAGCGATTCGGAGACGCGCGCTTTCGTGCGCGCCCAGTCGGCGCCGCCCATCTTCGAAAGGCGCGCCGCGTGCCCTTCGGCGGCCGAATACTTCGCCACCTGATGCATCTGAGTGACGGGCACGAGCATCCGGTCGCTGCCCGCATAGCGCAGATCGAGGTAGTCCTGGGTCGCGCCGAGGATCGTCTCGGGGCGTAGGCCCAGATACTGGCCGACTCCGTGCACGGCGTGCACGACGTAGTCGCCGACTCGAAGGTCGGCCAGTGTGACCGGCACGCCTTCCTTGAGTGCGCGCATCTTGACGCGCTTGGGCGGCGCGCCGAAGATCTCGCGATCTCCGAGCACTCGTAAGTGGACCTGGGGAATCCTAAAGCCCGACTCGATCGATCCGTGATCGACGTGCACGGCGCGCCCGGGTTCGATGCCGGCTGCGCGCAGCACGTCGATGGTACGCGAAACGGCTGCGCTGACGATGAAGATCGTCTCGCCGGTCGCGATCCACTCGCGCAGGGCCTGCGAGAAGAGGGCGACCTGCCGATTGAAGTGTTCCACGGGACGGCACTCGAGCACGAACGAGTCGAGAACCGGCGGCACCCAATCGTTCGAATCGCCCGCCGCCTCGATCGTCCCGGGCAGCACGAGCGCAGCGTGTCGCGCAATCGACGCGCCCACGTCGGGCAGCGAAACGGGCTGGGCGGAGGGATGCGCGAGCAGCGTCGCAGCGGCCTCCTCGTCCGCGAGCAGCGTGTGTCGTTCGCGCGCGCGCTCTTCGTCGAGCGCCCGCGCCGTCGCCGCGATCGTCGCCGGCTCCTCGAGCACCACCGTCGCATCGGCGGGCAGATAGTCGAAGATCGTCGCGGTGCCGTCGAGTTCGTCGGACCATGGCACGATCGCGAGCCGTTCGACCGCCGCCCTGCTGCGTTGCGATTCGATCGCGAACTCGCGCATCGACTCGACGACGTCCCCGACGAACTCGATGCGCACTGGAGCGTCCGCCGTCGCGGCAAAGCAGTCGACGATTCCGCCGCGCACGGCATACTCACCGACGGCGCTGACGACGTCGCGGCGCTCGTATCCGAGCGCGAAGAGACGCTCTTGGAGCCGCTCCCAACCCGCTTCGTCGCCCGCGCGGAGCGCGAACGATGACCGTTCGAAGCTCGCGCGCGCCATCAGCGGTTGACGGACCGCGGCGATCGGCGCCAAGACGATCCGCGGGCGTTCTTCGACGAGGTCGGCGAGCAGCGTCAGACGCGCGCTCCGCTCCGAGGGACTCTCGATCGCCCCGAGCGCCTCGTCGCGCGAACGCAACAGCGCAACGCGGTCTGCGCGCTCGCCCAAGTAGTAGAGCAGATCGGCGAAGCTGCGCTCGGCAGCGTCGGGCGTCGCTACGATGGCGAGCAGCGTGCCGCCCAAGTCGCGCGCGAGCGCGCCGAGCAGCGCCGGGCGCGCGGCGCCGATCGTCTCGTGGAGCGCGTAGGCGCCGGGTTTACCTCCGGGCAGCGCGCGCAAGGCGCGCGTGCGTTCGAGCACAGTCTGCCACGTCCGGCTGCCGTCCAGGATTGCTAGCAGGTCGCCGGCGCTCGTGCTGGTCTCTTTGAGCAGGGCGGTCATGTGAGTCGCTCATTATACCAGCCGGGGAGCAGCAGCAACATCGGAAGGGACGCCGCGACACCGAGAGCGACCGTCCCCGCCGGTCCCGGCATCGCGACCGCGTCGGGAACGTAGCGCAACAGCGAGCTAAAGGACAGCAGGATCGCCGCGGTTGCCGCGCGCGAGCGCGGTGCGATCGCGGCGAGCGCGACGAGCCAGATCCCGTACCACGGATACGGATTTGGAACGAGCGCCCACGCTCCGATCCCCAGCCAGATCCAGCCCGCGTCGTCGGCACGGCGCAGTCGCATGACCCCGCCGGCCGCAAGCGCGATGCAGACCGCGCCGGCCACGACGAGTGCCGCGAGCGGGCTCAAGGGAGCGACGATTGCTTGGAGCGACGCCTGCGGCGCGTATTGTCCGTGCGGCGCGAGGCGCGTGCCAACCCCGAACAGTAGCGGAAGCGAGAACGCCGCGGCGAGCCCGACGCCGATTGCCGCACCGAGCCGCGCGCGGCGCTGGAGCGCGGCGAACGCGACTGCAGCGAGCGCGGCCGGCGCCTTGATGAGGCCGGAGAAAGCGACGATCGCGGCCCCGGTTCCGAAGAATCCGCGCCGCGCTACGGCGAAGCCGGCGAGCACGATCGCGAGCGCGAGTGCGTCGTTGTGGCCCTCCGCCGCGCACCAAACGGCGGGCGGATTCAGCGCGATCGTCGCGGCGGCGCGCAGCTTTGCCGCGAGATCGCCTCGATACGCCGCGCACGCGAGCGGCACGATGGATAGCAACGCCGCCGACGCCGCCACGCGTAGGCCGTCGAGCTGCGCGAGCGTTCCCAGCGGCGCGAGGGCGCCGACGATGGCTCGCGCCAAACCCACGAACGCCGGGCCATACACGCAGATCGGGAAGGTGGAAGGACGCCACTGCCACGCGGCCTCTTGCAGCAACGCGTCGCGCAGGCCGGGCGGAGCGTGCGCGTAGGGATCGAGGCCGAGCCGCGCGAGCTCGCCGTACGCGGCATAGGCATACACGTCGCTCGAAAAGAGAACCGGGGAACACCACGCCACCGCGAGCGCGACGGCAACGATGACGGCGAGCGCCGCGATCGACAGCGACGAGGCCCGCGCGATCGCGCGGCGATACAAAAACCCGGCGGCCGCGAGGGCCAGCAGCAGCAGGCCGAGCGGGAGCGTTCCGTGGGCGCCCCAGTTGGTGACGACGACGAGCGGCTGCGAAGCTGCGCTCACGCGCGCGTGCTGCGCGCCGCCGCCGCGATTCCGACCAAAAGCCACCACGCGCCGCCGACCTTCGGATAGAAGACCAGCAAGTCGACGACTTGATGCAGCGCGAGCGCGACCGTCGCCGCGAGCGCGGCGAGCACCCACGGCGATCCGCTCCGCAGCCGCGCGAGCAGCCCTCTTCCATCGAACGCCGCGACGATCGCGGTGATGAGCGCGACGGTCGCCGCCAGCAGCACGACGCCACCCTCCGCCAGCGCTTGCAGATACCAGCTATTGGCGTGCGTGCGCACGCCGAAGACGCCGTAACGCGGCAGGTCGAGCTCGAAGTTGCCGGCGCCCACGCCGAGGAGCGGGTGGTCGCGCCACATACGGAGCGCCGCCGTCCAGAGCTCGCTGCGGTTTCCGACGCCGCCCGCGTAGAGACTCGGCTGCAGCGAGACGCGCAACACGCCCGGCGTGTGCGCGTAGACGGCCCACCCCGCGGAGCCCACCAGCCCCGCGCCGAGCCCGTAGAGCGCCGGGCGCAGCGCGCGCCACGCCGCGTTTCCTGCGACGACGACGAGGAGCGCAGCGACGACCGCCAACCCGAAAAGACCGGCGCGCGAGAAGCTCAGCACGTCGGCGCAGACGATCGAGAAGAGCGCGACGCGCAGCGCGGTGCTCGGGCGCACGAGCGCCCACGCGCCGAGCGCGGCGACGGCGATCTCGCAGTACGCGGAGAGCTGGTTCGGGCCCTCGAGCACGCCGGCGACGCGGGGCACGATCGCCGCTCCGATGTAGAGGCCCGACGGTGCACCGACGATCTCTTGCGCGAGCGCCGTCGCCGCCACGACGATTGCCGCGAGCGTGGTCGCGTTGACCAGCGGTGCGTCGTCGGGATCGATCCGATGGCAGCAGAACGCGGCGACGAAGACGGCGCCATACTCGAGGACCTTGAGCGTCTCGCGAATCGCCGGGCCGCGATGCGCTGCGTCGACGACCGTGAGCGCGCTCGCGACGAAGTACAGACCGAGGGCGCGGAGCAGCAGCGGCGCCGGGCGATCGCGTAGACCGGCCGCGGCGCCGGCGTACGTCGATAGCCCGAGCAGGACGCCCAGCAGAACGACCTTCGGCAGCGTGATGCTCGTGCCCAGTACGTCGTGGGCGAAGGCAAACGGCGTCGCCAGGATCAGCACCGCGAGCCCATACGCCGCGCGGCGGGCCGTCAGCAACGCGGCGGCGACGAACGCCGCAACGAACAGGACGGCCGAAAGCGGATCGAGCGGAATGGGCGTGACGAACTGATCGACGACGGGTCGATAGGTCAAGAGCGCTCGATGTCGCTGATCAGATACAGCGGACGGCCCTTGACTTCGTCGTAGACACGCCCGAGATACTCGCCCAAGATGCCGAGACTCATGAGCTGCACGCCGCCGAGGAAGAGCACGGTCACGATCGTCGACGCCCATCCCGGCGTGTATCCCGGCGGCTTGAGGCTGAAGAGCTTGAAGGCGATGACGATCAGCGCGTAGATGAACGCGATGGCGCTCACGGTGAAGCCGAAATACGACGCGAAGCGCAACGGGATGTCGGAGAACGACGTAATGCCGTCCATCGCGAAGCGCATCATCTTCGGCAGTGGATACTTCGTCTGTCCCGTGTGCCGTTCGTCGCGGTCGTACTCGATCGCGACCTGATTGAAGCCGACCCAGCTCACCATTCCGCGCAGAAAGCGATGGCGCTCGGGCGAGCGCCTCAGCGCCTCGACGACGCGCCGGCTCATCAAGCGGAAATCGCCCGTATCGAGCGGGATCGCGACCTTCGTCAGCCGCTTGATGATCCGATAGAACGCGCGCGCCGTGACGATCTTGAACGGGCTCTCGCCCCGGCGCGAGCGCCGGACGGCGTACACGACGTCGTAGCCGGCGCGCCACTTGCGAACGAAGGCGTCCACGAGTTCGGGCGGGTCCTGCAGGTCGCCGTCCATCAGGACGACGGCGTCGCCGCGCGCGATCTCGATGCCCGCGGTGGCGGCCAGCTGATGCCCGAAGTTGCGGGAGAGGTTCACGAGCACGATGTGCGGCCGCCGGCGCATCTCGTCGCGAATCGCCGCTAGGGTGCGGTCGGTGCTGCCGTCGTTGACCAGGACGATCTCGAAATCGAACGCGCCGTGGAGGCGCTCGGTCACGGCGGCGATGCGCTGCAGCAGGGGTGCCACGTTGCTCTCCTCGTTATAGAGAGGAACGACGATGCTCAGGACGGGACGCGCGGGCTCGGCCATTGACTAAGACGTTCAACATAGGCGGTTGTCATCCTGAGCGCATCGACTCGCTCCGCTCGCTCAGGACAAGCTCCATCGAAGGCGCGAAGTCGAAGGGCCAGAAGCCTAGCGCCATGCGCACTCTCCGGTCGGCCGCAGGTATCGCCGTGGCGTTGGTGGCGTTGGCGAGCTGCAGCCGCGGCACCCAAGCGACGAGTCCGTCGGCGTCGCCGCGGGCCACCGGGGCGCAAGCAACCCCGCTGCCGCAGCCGACCGCGACGGCCAGAGTGTCCCCGACCGGCGCCGCGACGGCGCCGGTGATCACGCCGACGCCGGCCCCCTCCGGCCAGCCGACTACGGCCGCCGCGCCACGTCTCGCAAAACCTGTGCCTCGGGTGGCGTCTGAGGCGCCGCCGCAGATTCTCGCAATCTCGATCAGCGAGACGACGGTTCGCCCCGGCGATCGCGTTTCCGGGAGCGTGATCACGAGCTCGAACGTCGCAAGCGTCGAGGCGCGCATCGGCGGATATGCGATGTCGTTATCCAAGCTCGGCGTCGGACGGTTTGCGCTCGCGTACACTGTTGCTCCGCTGCCGTGGTTCGTTCGCGGCAACTTCACGCTGCAGGTCATAGCTCGCAACACGCGCGGCGACGCCGCGACGCGTGCGATTCCCCTGACCGTGCGATAGCGAGCCCGCTAGCGCGCCGGCGGCTTTCCGGACGGCGGCTGGGGAGGCGGTAAGCCGGGCGGAAGATTCGGGAACGGCGCGGGGTTGTACGGCGTGGGCATAATCTGCGGTTGCACCTGGTTGACGCCGCCGTTCGTTTGGTCTTGCCATGCCGAGACCGTGTCGTGGACCACGCGCACGTCGGCGTCCGGCACGACGAGATTGCGCGGCGTGCGCTGCAGCCCGTTAGGCGCGATCTCCGAGGATTGGAACGAGCCGCGGTCATAGAGGTAGCGGAAGATCGTTCCCGACGGATAACGGCGCGTGATCTCATAGTGCAGCGCGTCGACGCGATCCATCGGAATGGCCTGCGCGTTCCAGCCGCTCTGATCCGTCGTGATATAAACGGCGGACGTGAACGGCGTGATCGGCGGCACCTGCACGATGAACGTCACGAGGACCGGCCCTCCCGAGAAGCGCTGGGTCGGCAGCGGGGTCTGATCCGGTCCCGGCGTCGGCTGATACGCGAGCAGATCCGGATTGGGCGCCGGCGTCGATAAGGCGACCGCGAAGTGCGCGACGTCCGCGAAGCTTCCCTGCTGCGGCAGCGGATCGCGCGAGAGGTCCAGCTCCGTCACCGTTCCGGACGCGTCGAACGTCGCGCGCGCCCAGATCCGCGGCGCGGGCGCGAGGGTGGTTGCGCCCCCGGTCTTTGCGTCGTGGATCGCGACGTCGTGCGCGACGCGAAAACCGTCGCCCGTCGTGAAGAAGACGTAGCCGGCCTGATAGGCGAGTAGCTGTCCGCTGACGACGACCGGCGAGCTCGCGGCGATCAGCGCGAGCGCGAGCGCGACCGCGGCCAGGGGACCGATGCGCGTCGTCAAATCGGCAACACCTGCACGACGGTGCTCGGCTGCCAGAACTGCGTTCGATACGGATTGCCGTACCAATACAGCGTCTTCGAGACGTCAACTAAGGCGTGAGGCAAGACCTTGAAGCGCACGTCGAAGCTGGCGTCGTACGGCGGCTGTCCGAGGAACCACGAGTAAAGTGGCTGGCCGAGGATGTTGTTCGGCGGCAATCCGAACACGCCCGGCACCGGGACCGGGTAGTCGTCGTGGTGGCGTACCAGCATCGAGAAATTGAACTCGGGCGTCGGCACGAGGCTTAGGCCGAAGCTGGTCGTGCGCAGCGTCGCGACGCCGCGGAACGACGTGAAGCTCAGCGGGCAGTAGAACGAGCCGATCGGCTCGCACGGCAGGTAGCCGCCGTTGATGTAGTGGTCGCCGACGTTTTGGATCTGATAACCGACGTATGTGTGCAGTGAGCGCGTGAACTGGCGGCTGATGCTGAAGTTCTCCGACGTGTTGCTGATCCAGTGCGGCAGCGAGTTCCACTGGTACTGCTTGTTAAAGCTCGCGTTGAAGTAGTACACCTCGTACGGGCTTAGTGGATTGTTCAGCTTCAGGGCCGGCGTGAAGAAATTGAAACCAAAAACCGTGTTGTAGATCGTCGTGTAGACCGGACAGAAATACACTGGCGGCTTTGCGACGCCGTGCTGATCCGGGCACGGCGCGCCATAGGCCTGGAGGCCCGGCGTCGGAATGGGCCGCTCGCTGCCGCCGGGCAGGTTTGGATAGCCCTCGAGGTACTGCAGTGCGCCGACGGAGTCATGATTGAAGCCATATCCCTCATAGGTCTGCAGGTATAGCGGCAGATCTCCGATCTTGTTCTGAAAGCTCGTCCAAGTCAGCTGCACCTGGCTGGGATGCGACAAGTTCCCCGCGATCGAGTTATGCTCGAGCGAGCCGACTCCGAGGACGTTGTAGTTCGTCAGCTGCGAGGTGGCCTGCACGTAGGAATGGGGGAACGCGTAGGTCGCGTTGATGTAGGTCGTCTGCTGCGCAGCGGAGGGCTCCTGGAGCCAGTTCTGCTGCGAGTAGTACTGCGAGAAGCTGGAGATTTGGAACCGGCTGCCCAGCTTTTCGTACAGCATCATGTTCCACCACTTCTCCGCGCGCGTCGCCGGGTTGACCGAGAAGATCGCGTACTCGTGTTCGCCCACGAAATGCTGCTCGACGGAGAGATAGGTGTGATACGTCGGGTCGTAGCGCAGGTGCAACGCGGTGAGCGAGTTGGTGTTGCCCGCGAGGTTCCACGTGAGGTCGACGGTCGCGCCCGAGAGCGTGTTCTGCGCGAAGAACTGGCTCGACGAGAAATTGACGACGTCCGATCCGAGCGGGATCTCGGTTCCCGCCAGGTACGTGTGCGAGTTTACGAAGCGTATGTACGTCTTCGTGCCGATGACCGCGCCGCCGGCCGTGATGCTCGGCGTCCCAGAGACGTTCGGAAAATAGAAGACGTCGTCTGGCATTACGCGGCCCTTGGAGGGGTGCGCGAGATCGCCGTTGAGGAACGTCCAGCGGTCGGGCTCCGACGTTACCGGCACGAAATAGATGCGAGCAAAGTCGAGGAAGTCCGAGATCGCCGCACCGCTGACTTGTCCCGTAGAGTCGTGCAGCGTGACGTGCCCGGCCACGAGGAAGCGATTGAGCTTGAGGTCCATCGAGAAGGCGTCGCCGGTCACGTAGAATCCGTCGCTCGTACGCAGGCGCACATTACCGTCGGCCTCGACCAGGAACCGGTCGTAGTAGAAGTCGATCCGCTTCGCGCTCAGGTAGAGGAGCGTCCGTGGGGGAGCCGGCGTCGGCGTGGCGGCGGGAGCCGGCGTCGGCGTGGCAGCGGGTGCCGGAACAGCGGGACGGGCCGCGCGGCAGGCGAGGACGAGCATCAGCGTCGTGAGCGCCGCCGATAATGCGATTCGTGGCACGGTCAAAGCGCTTTTTCGACGGCGGGTCGCCACTCCTACGCGAGCAGGCGTGCGAATCGCAGGCCCGAAGCCGCGCTCACCTATGAAAGACGCGAAGCGTGTAGTGGCCGTGGTGATCGACTCGGGCGGCGTCGGTGCGCTGCCCGACGCCGCCGAATACGGTGACGCACCCGACGCCGACACGATCGGCAACGTCTCTCGGCGCGTGGGCGGGTTGAGCCTGCCCAACTTCGAGTCCTTGGGGCTAGGCGTGTTGACCGGCATTGCCGGCGTCGCGGCGAATCCGCGACCTGCGTCGCGCGCCGCGCGTCTGCGTGAGCGAAGCCGCGGTAAGGATACGATCACCGGTCACTGGGAGATGATGGGCATCCTGACGGAGGTCCCGTTTCCGACCTATCCCGAGGGCTTTCCCGGCGACGTGATCGACGCGTTCACCGCGATCGTGGGCAAGCCGCCGCTAGGGAACAAGCCGGCGTCGGGCACCGAGATCATCGAGGAGCTCGGCGCTCTCCATCTGGCGACCGGCCGCCCCATCCTTTATACGTCGGCCGATTCGGTCTTTCAGATCGCCGCGCACGAAGCTATCGTGCCGCTAGAGCGTCTCTACAACTGGAGCCGCGAGGCCCGCGCCATGCTCGTGCCGCCGCACGCCGTCAATCGGGTTATCGCCCGGCCGTTCGTGGGCGAACCGGGGGCTTTCCGCCGGACGCCGAATCGACGAGACTATGCAACCGAGCCGCCTGCAAACCTGCTCGACGAACTAAGAAGCGGTGATGTCGAGGTGCACGCGGTAGGAAAGATCAGCGACATCTATTGCGGACGCGGCATCTCGTCGTCCGTGCGGGTGACCGATAATCGCGATGCGGTCGAGAAGACGTACGAGCTGCTGGACCGCATCGAACGCGGATTCATCTTCACAAACCTCAACGATTTCGACTCGAAATACGGCCATCGCCGCGACGTGCGAGGATACGCGCGAGCCTTGGAGGAGCTCGATGCGTTGCTTCCCGGCCTGACCGCTCGCTTGAGGCCGCGGGACGAGCTGATCCTGACCGCCGACCACGGCTGCGACCCGACGGCCCCGGGCTCCGACCACACCCGCGAATACGTCCCGTTCCTGCACGTCGGGCCCGAGCGGGGCGGTGCCTTGGGCGACATCGAGGGTCTCGATTACGTCGGGCGAACGGTAAAACGAGCGCTTTTAATGTGATGCGATGCAGATAGCTGTTAGCGCCCCGATGGAGCGCCGGGTCCCGCAGTCATGGCCGGCGCTGAAGCGGACGATCGACGTACTCGTCGGCACCCTCCTGTTGGTCGTCACGGCGCCTATCGTAGCGCTCTCCGCGCTCGCGATCGCCTGCGCGACGCAGGGCACACCGTTCTTCGCCCAAGAGCGCGTCGGGATGCACGGCCGGCGGTTCAAGATGTACAAGCTGCGCACAATGGTCAACGGCGCGCACGCCATGCGTCAGAGCGTGATGCATCTCAACGAGGTCGACGGACCGGTATTCAAGATCCGGAACGACCCGCGGCTGCATCCGCTCGGGCGCTTCCTGCGCCGCACGAGCGTCGACGAGCTGCCGAATCTCGTCAACGTCGTCCTCGGAGAGATGTCGCTAGTTGGGCCGCGCCCCGCGCTCCCGAGCGAGGTGGAGCACTACGACGCGATCGCGCTTCGACGGCTCACCGTGCCGCAGGGCGTCACCTGCCTGTGGCAGATCAATGGGCGCAGCGACGTCTCGTTCGAGCATTGGATGGAGCTCGACAATCGCTACGTCGACAGTTGGACGCCACTCGGCGACCTGTTGGTCATCCTGCGGACCATTCCGGCCGTGTTACGAAGGGACGGAGCACATTAAGTCCTCGCCGCGTCACCTACGGGTCGTTCCCCATCCCCACCGCCCGCGCCACCACCGCATCTCGATCGCGTCGTCGACGTTCTTCATCATGGGTGCGACGTTTGCGTCGACACTTCTCGGCTTCATGCGCGAGGTCGTAAACGCGCGATACTACGGCACGCGCTGGGAGATGGACACGTTCCTTGCGGCGGCGACCATTCCGACGATCCTCTTCGGCGTCTTCAACGGCGCTTTGGTGAGCGCGCTCGTTCCGACGTTCTCGGAGTACCTCGCGCGTCACGAGGAAGAGGAGGCCTGGCGCCTAGCGAGCACGACGCTCAACATCCTCGCGATCGTGCTCACGACGTGTGCGGTCATCGGGTTCTTTACGGCGAAGTGGTACGTGCCGCTGATCGCGCACGGCTTCCGGCAGCCGCAGATGGAGGTCGCGATCCACATGACGCGCTGGCTTATGCCCAGCATCGTCGCGGTCAGCCTCAGCGGCGTGCTCTCCGCCATGCTCAACGCCTATCACCGGTTCCGGTCGGCCGCGCTCATCGGCGTCGCCGTCAACGTCGTGACGATCGCCTGCGTCATGCTGCTGCGCCCGATGGGCATCTACGCCCTCGTCCTGGGAACGGTCCTGGGGTTGACCGCGCAGGTGCTCGTGCAGCTTCCGTCATTTTTGTCGATCGGAAAATATCGACCCATCATCGATTTGCGCCATCCCGGCCTGCGCAAGATCTGGCTCTTGCTCGGGCCGATCATCGTGGGTTCTGCGGCGGGCCAGCTGTCGCTGTTCTTCGATCGCTTCTTCGCGTCGACGCTCGCGCCCGGTTATATCGCCGGCATGAACTACGCGACGAAACTCGTGAATTTCCCTCAGCAGATCTTCGCCGCAGCCATCGCCACGGTTATCTTTCCATTGCTGGCCGCGCAGTTCGCGCGGGAGAACCGGCGGGGAGTCGCGCGCAGCGTCGTCACCGGCCTACGGCTTGTCAACTTCATTACCATTCCGGCTGCCTGCGCGCTCGTGATTCTGGCCCACCCCATGGTGCAGGCGCTGTTCGAGCGCGGAACGTTCCAGGCGAGCGCGACCGATTTGACGGCCGGATTGATCCCCTACGCGGCGGTCGGGCTGATCGCACTCGCGGCAAACGTCGTGTTGACGCGCTGCTGCTTCGCGTGCCACGAGACGGTGTGGCCCGTCACGATCTCCGTCGTGACGGTCGTGCTCAACGTGTTGCTGTCCCTCGTGTGGCTGCCCAGCTTGGGCGCGCGCGGCCTGTTGCTCGCAAACTCGACGAGTCAAACCGTGCAGGCCCTACTGCTGTTGATGTTGACCGCTCGCCTCGTCGCCGGCATCGATTGGGGCGCGCTGCTGGCTTCGACCGGCAAAGTCGTGCTGAGCTCGCTTGCAATGCTTGCAGCGCTCGGTTGGATCGGCGCACTCGGCGTGACACCCGAAGCCTCGCTCGGTTCGCGCGCGTGGTTCCTCTTCGGGCAAATCGCGATCGGTGGCACCGTCTTCGTCGCGATCGCGCGCATGCTCGGCGTCGAGGAACTCGACTTGGCGTGGCGCACCATCGTCGCGAAGTTCGAGCGCAACCTCGTCAGCCCGCCGGAAAACCGGGAGGCGCCGATCGCGTAGCATCCGCGCCGGGGGCTAGCTTTATTGACTAGAATCAATTTTTTACGGGCAGGCTGGTCCTCCATGGAGAGCCAACGTTCCAGGCCCATGCTCTCGATACTCATGCCCGCTTACAACGAGGCTAGTTCGATTGCCGAAAACGTGTGCGAGACCGTGGAGACCATGCGCGATTTCCGCGTGGACTTCGAGATCGTCGTCGTGGACGACGGGAGCTTGGACGGCACGCACGCGGCCGCGAGCAACGCGTTGCGAGCGTGGCCGGATCATGTGCGCGTCGTGCGTTGCACGCGCAACGAGGGCAAGGGGAACGCGCTGACGTGTGGTGCTGCGTATTCGCGCGGCGAGTACGTAGCGTTCTTGGACGCCGACATGGACCTCCATCCGGAGCAACTCGCCGACTTCATCGCGATCATGAAAGACCGCAACGCGGATGCCGTCATAGGCTCGAAGTTTCATCCGCAGTCGAGAGTCAATTATCCGCTCACGCGGCGCGTGTACAGCTTCTTCTATTATCTTTTGGTGCGGACGCTCTTTGGGCTGCCGGTACGCGATACGCAGACCGGCATCAAGCTCTTCAAGCGGGAAGTGTTGGATAAGGTTCTCCCGCGCATACTCGTGAAGCGATTCGCGTTTGATCTCGAGCTCCTCGCCAACATTCATCACTTCGGATATCGAATCGTCGAAGCGCCCGTCACGCTACACTTTCAGCGAATCAGCAGCCGGGTTCGGCTGCCCGCCGTGTGGAACGTCTTTCTCGATACCTTAGCGATCTTTTATCGCATGCGGATTTTGCACTATTACGATCGGTTGGAACGCCCGCCGGCACAAGTCGATTTCGCCGCTAGCTCGCACGAGATCGTCGTTCCCGTCGCCATCAGAGACTAAGTCTAGACCTTGTCGGGCTCGGCGTTAGTGCTCCTGTTACCAGGGCTCGGGGATGCGCTGGCGGCGAGTCCGTTGTTGCGCGGTCTTAATGCGGACGCGTGGAGCACCGATGTGTTGACGTGGCAGGCGCCTGTCACCGAGTACGTGCGCGCGCTCGGTACCGCGCGCGACGTCGCGGAGCTGCCGCTGCGGCCGACTCCACCCGAGATGCTGACTCAGATTGGCCGCCTGCGCCGGCGCCGCCACGATCTGTGCGTTCTCCCGTTTCCTGCGACGCGCTGGCAATACGCGTTCGTGGCGCGCGCGGCCGGCGCGAGACGACTGTGCATGCACGACTACGGTGGGGTATCGAGCGCGATCGCGCGCACGGCGCGCACGACGCTGATCCCGCTGCGTGGCGGCCATCGTATAGCGGAAAACCTGCGGATGGCGCGCGCGTTGGGGCTGACGGGCTCGCCCGCGGATCTCGAATACTGGGTGCCCCAGAGCTGGCGCGCCGAGCCGCAGGCGGGCACGCTGGGCATCCATCCCGGCTCCATGGCGTATAAGGGGAACGAATCGAAGCGTTGGCCCTACGAGCGGTTCGTCGCCTTGGCACACGGACAGGCCAAACGTGGACGCCGGGTGCGCTTCTTCCTGGGCCCTCACGAAGCTAAGGAGGCAGAGCGCGCCGAGCAAGACTTTCGCGGCGCCGAGGGAATCAGCATTGTCCGCGAGCCGCTCGGGCAAGCCGCGCGGCGGTTGGCGGAGTGCGAGGTCTTCGTCGGCAACGATGCGGGTTTCAGCCATCTCGCGTCGGGCCTCGGCGTTAAAACTCTGGCGCTCTTCGGAATGACCAGCGAAGTACGAGGAGCTCCCGTTGGGCCAACGATCGCGTTGCGCCCCTCGCTGTGTCCGGCCTGCCACGACGAAGGCTCGCACCGCTTCGAATGTGTACGACGGCTCGACTATCGCTGCATCTTGCGCGATGTCGACTTCGACGACGTGAGTGAAAGAATCGACCGGCTGTTTGACGCCCGGTCGGTTCATCAGGAGTTGACTTTGGAAGGGCCGTTCAGGCTTTACGGAAAGGCATATTCGTGACGGGTCGGTCGGGTCGCCGATGAAGGAACAGACTGTACGAGCGCCGGCGGACGTCGGGGCCCTCGGAGAGGCCTGGGCCGTTCGCGACGTCCTGCGTAAGGCCGTCGTCCCGGTACTTTTTTTCGTGCTTGCCCTGCTCGTGACGGTGGGCTACGGCAGCGGCGTGCAGCTCAACGACGGTCAAGCCGCACTGCATATCGATCCTCTGAAGTTTCTGTGGCAGTTGGTGCACGCCTGGAATCCGGCGCTGCACCTCGGCGAGCACACGGGCTACTGGTACCCGTACGAATCGCCGTATGGATGGGCTTACGGAGTCGCGCAAGCGCTGCGCATTCCGCAGGACTACGCGCAGCACGCCATCGTCTTCGCGGTCTACCTAGCGTGCCTCTTCTCGATGCATTACTGCCTGCGTTACGTTACGCCGTGGCTCGACGAGGTCTCGCGCGTGGCCGGCTCGTGCGCGTACCTCTTCAACATGTACGTGGCGCTGAACTCGCAGGCGCAGATTGTGTGGCTGCTCACGTACGCGACGCTTCCGGCCATGGTGGGGGTCACCGCGCGCGCGCTCCGCGGCGAGATCAATCTCTGGCGCGCGGGGCTCTTCATCGCACTGCTCGTGCTGGTCGGCGGCGGGATGAACCCGCCGCTGGTCGCGATCAATGCGATCATCCTCGCGATCTTCGTTGCGGTTACGATCGTCTTCGACCCTGCGCCGCTGCGCGCGGCGAGGCGGGCGTGGCCGTTCGTCGCGGTGACTGCGGCGGCCACAGTCGCGATCAACCTCTACTGGCTCGTGCCGTTCGTCGATTTCTTTCGGAGCGTCTACCTCAACGGCGTGCTCAGCGAAACGCCTTCGATGCACAATGCGGCGACGTCGTTCGACAACGTCCTGCGCGGCCTCGGTCACTGGGCGACTTTCGTTTCATTCGCAGGCAGGGCGTACTTCCCGTGGGCCGCATCCTACGCGGCAGGCATCTTCGGCGCTCTCCTATGGTTCGTTCCGATCGTGGCGCTCGGCGGCATCGCGTTCAAGCGAAACCAGCGGCCCGCCACGCTCTTCTTTCTCATCGTCACCATCGTCTCCGTGCCGCTGGTCGTGGGATATTACCACGACGCCCTCGGCGATGCCGTGACGGAGCCGATCTACAACGTCTTCTACCGCAACTTTCCCGGATTCCAGATGTTTCGCTTCTCGTATAAGTGGGTCGCCGGAGTCGAATTCGGGATCGGCGCGCTCTACGCGATCTCCGTGTCGGCGATCCTCGCGTGGCTGCGCGAGCATTTTTCGGACGCGCCCTCGGTGCGGCGCTGGAACTGGCTCGCACCGGCCGCGGCGGCGGCCGCCATCGTGATCCCGATCGTCGCGTTCGTCCCGGTTCTGATCAACAAGATGAACTACGCAGGTCCCGTCATCCCGCCGTGGGAGTATCGAGAGAAGTCACTGGTCGGCGACGACCCGAGCCATCGCGTCGCCCTCTTTCCCACCCAGTATCTCGAGCAATTCGACTGGGGCTCGCCGCAGTTCTACATCGAGGATTCGTTCGTCGATCGACCGATGATCTATGGGTTGCTCGGCGGAGAACCCGCAGAGGGTACGGACGTCTGGGTGAGGCGCAGCTATCGCGCCGCCCGCGAAGGATTGCCTTTTGCAGGCGACATGCTCCGCGTATTGGGAGTCGATACGATCCTGCAACGCGACGACTTCATTCCGGCGATCGACTTCAGCTCGCCCGGAGAGTGGCGGTTCAACACGACGACGCTGACCCACGACCTGTTACACCGCGTTGTCGGAGCGACACCGGTGCGTTCGGAAGGACCGCTGCGCGTGTATCACCTGAGCGGCGCGCTGCCGCTCGTCTACGGCGTCACCCACCCGATCGTGAGCACGCTCCCGAAGTACTCGGACGGTTACCTCGGCGACGTGGACGCGATGGCGAGCGGGAAGGCCGTTTTCGAACCCCCGAGCCGCTCGGCCGACGAGTTTTCCTCCGTCCTCACCGAACTCTCGCCGATCCTGCCCGCGTCGTCCGCGCAGATCCGGGATCTCGCGGTCAACGAGGTGATCGCGCACGCGGGCATTCGGATTCACCCGCCCCCCGCCGACGTCGGCTGGACGACCCCGTTTACGGTGCGATCCGCCGGCGTCTACGAGATCTTCGCGATGGAGGAGTCGCTGCTTTACGCGGCCCCTCCCGCGCAGAACCTCGGCATCGACGGGAGCTACTTCTCGCCCCAAACGGCGGACGGCGCCTGGACCGAGTACGGCCAGATCGACCTGCCCTCCGGTGGGCACTTCGTCACGGACGGATATCCCGATCCGAACCTCGTCGTGGCGCTGGTGAGCGTCGACGATCTGCGGGCGTGGCAGGATCGCATCGCCGCTCTCGGCCGAACCCTGCCACACAATCGCGCTACCACGAGCCTGGTCTACGGGCACAAGACCACGGTGACGCTGCCCGCGTCCGGCAAGTATCGGATCACGGCCGGCGCCGTCGCTCCATTCGGACCCGACGGGCAGGCGCGGGCGCGGCTCGCATCCGGCGGCGCCTATCGAGGCGCCTTCCCGGCGAATTTGTCCGGAACGCTTCCGTACGTCTTCGGCCGCGGCGTGGTCGGCACGACTGCGCTGATGATGCCGCCGGCGTGGTACCGCGACGACCCGACGGCATATCAATGGCAGCGCGGGGATCCGACGTCGTGGTTTCTTTTCGCGCGAGAGGCGCACGTGCGCGTCTTCGTGCCGGGCTCGCAGGGCGTGGATGCCAACGTGGCGATGCGCGTCGGTCGGCTGCAGGTGTCGGGCGACATGAGCGTCGCGGTCGACGGCGGCGCGCAGCAGGCGGTCACTCTTGCCGGATCCGCAGCCGCCTCCCAAGCCTACGACAGCGCCACGAGCCTCGGGGGTCCGGCCGCCGCGCTCGCGACGTTCCGGCTAACGCTGCACCCCGGATGGAACGACGTCGCCTTCCGCTTTCACTCAGGCAACGGAGAGCGCGAGGACCTTGGCTCGGGCGAGATCTCTGCGGCCGTGGCTCCCGATCTCTCGTTCAGCGTCGCTCATGCGTTGCGTGCCTCCGCGCAGCGCGTCACCGACTCCGCGTTCAGCGCGTTCCGTGTCGCCGACCCGCCCGATGCGCTCTCCGGCGATCCGGAGCTGACCGGCACGATCGAGAACATGGGGGGGCGCGCCGTTTGGCTCGCGGTCGCCCTCTCAAACGGCGGGCGATATGCCTATCGGGTGTATCCCGTACCGCAAAACGGCGTGTTCGACGTCAACTTCATGCACGCGTTTCCCGACGATTGGGACGACGCGTCGCAGCGCGTCGCGGGGATCTGGTTCCTGACGCGTGGGGCGCACCCGAACTTCTCTTCGATCTACTACACCGTGCACGCGATTCCGGAGAGAGCTCTGCGCCGGCCGCAGTCGCTCGCGAGCCTGCCCATTCGCATCGACGGAAGACCGCTCGGCGCGCAGCCTGTCTCCCTGAGCGCCGGGCGGCACGTCGTCGCCAGCGGCGACAAACAAGTCAAGATCACGCTGCTGAGCATCGACCCCGTCGATCTGCCGCGCACGAACTCGTTCGGGCTGCAGTGGAACCGCCGGTCGCCCACGATGCTCGACGTCACGGCGCGCAAGACGGCGAATCCGTTCCTGCTCGTATTCGGTGAGGCGTTCCATCCCGAGTGGCAGGCGACGCTCAACGGCAGCGAGCCGCTCCCGCACGTCGTGGTGGATGGCGTGGTCAACGGTTGGCTCGTACCGAGTCTTCCCGACGGCGGCGAGATCTCGCTCGTGTTTGTCGGACAGCGCTACTACACGATCGCGGCAGCGCTTTCGATCGTTGCCTTGATCGTTATGATCGTGCTTGCGTGCGCACCCGCGCTGTGGCCGGTTCGCGTATCTGACCGTTGAACGCGTGCGTCTGGGCGTTGGGGCGGGCGCTCGCGTACGCGACGGCGACCGCCATTGCCGCGATCGTGATCGCTTCGCTCGTCTCGGGAGCCGACGCGGAGCGGTTCGCCACTACGGCGTACGTCGCGGCGCTCGTCGCCGCGCTCATCCTCGCGGTCAAGTGGTTTCTACGGGACGCGCCGGTAAGCGGCGTTAGTCGCCCGCGAGGCGCGATCTTCCCCGCGGCGTTTACGTTCACCAGCGGCGTCGGAGCGCTGTTGCTGCTGGGCGCGGCGTTCGCGTCGCAACCGGGCAGCGAGTTGCTCGCCGTCGCGGCCTGCTTTGGGCTCGTCGTCGCCGCGGCGCTCGTGCGTGGGGGCGCAATCTTGTCGGTCAACGCGAAGCTCCTGCACGGAGACCGGCTATCGGTAGCGACGCGCTACGCCGTCGTCGCCGCCGTCGTCGCGCTCGCGGCGCGGGCGTTGCTCTCGTCCAACGTCGGCGAAGGGTTCGTGCGGCTGGCTTATGCGGCCATGGTGATCGCGACCGTCGCGATCGCGGCATCGCTGATCGCACCGACCGCAGCAGGCGCGACGCTGCGCCGCGGCTATGCCAGGGCATCGAGCGCGCTGCGCGCTCCGCAGAGCCCGCGAGTCTTCGCTCGCATGGCCCAGTATGCGGTCGCGACCGCCGTCGCCGGGCTGATTTTGGCGAGCCTGCTCCCCGAGGCGTACGCGGAGCGATTCACGACGACGGCCTATCTCGCGACGATCTTCGCGGCGCTCGGAATCGGCATGACGTGGCGTCTCCGAAACGGCGCGAGCGGCGGTCCGGACGAAGCTTCGGGCGCCCGGTGGCCGCGCTTCGCGCTCGCGGTAGCGGCGCTCTTGGTGGCCGGGAGCGCACTGTCGTTCAGCCCGGTCACCGAGGGGCTGGCCGTGTGCGCGTGCCTGTATCTCATCGGTGCCGCAATTCTTAAGGCAACATCTGAAGAAGTCGCAGCCGCGTAACGAAAGCCCACTCGTGAGACTCGTAGCGGTCGCGGCCGGCGTCGTGTTCGCCGCGTTCGTGAGCGTCAAGGGCGTTCCGACGCTGCGGCACGACTGGAACTGGCCGATCGTGGCAAGCGCGATTCCTTCGTTCGTGAACGAGATGATCGGCGGCTGGCTCCCAAACGGATTCGGCATGCTTAACGCGCATCCGACGATGTACGCCATCGCGCTGCCGATCGGCCTCGGCTTGTGGGTGTTCGGTCCCCTGGCGGCGCTCGCACTGTTTGCGTTCTGCATCGGCTGGCTCAGCGCTCGCAACGCGATTCGCCTTGCGCAGCGGTCGGGCGCCGGCGCCATCGCGGCAGCGGGAATCGGCGCATTCGCGCTGTTCAATCCCTGGGTCTACAACGAGGTCGTCGCGGGACATCTCGTGATGGTGCTCGCGTACGCCGGCGTCATAGGCCTCATCGGCGAGATGCTGCGCGGAACGGCGGCTTCGCCGGTGCGGCTCGCGCTGTGGCTCGTGCTGGTCGAGACGCAGCTGCAGTTCTTCATCGTCGCGATGCTGGCGCTCGCGATCTTTGCCTTCGCAACGAAGAAGTGGCTGCCACCGCTCGCGGGACTCGTCGTTGCGCTCCCGACGATCGTCGGGCTCATCGCCGAGCGCGGCACGATCGTGCGCACACCGTATAGCCTCGCATGGCAAACCTATCAGTCCGTTCCCCCCGGCGCGCTCTCCGCGCTGGGTGGATACTTCCCCGGTTACGCCGATCGAATGGGGCTGGTCGCGGCGATCGCGGTCTGGGTCGTCCTGGCGCTCGCGCTCGCTGGGGTCGTCGCGGCGCGCACGTCCCGCGCCGTGATCGCGGCTGCGCTCGCGAGCGCCGCCCTCTTCCTCATCGTCGCGGGTACGCAAGGGCCGCTCGCCGCGCCCTACACGTGGATCGTCCGCAACGTCCCCGAGAGCGGCGTCTTCCGCGAGCTGTACGACTTGGCCGGGATCTTCGCCGCCGCGCTGCTCGTGCCGGCCGCCGCCGCGCTGCGCGCGCTTCGCCCCGCGGCATACGCATCGCTCGCCGCGGGTGTCACGCTCGCGGCTGCATGGGCGGCCGCGCCGCCGAGCGACCTGTGGGTCGGCGCCGAGGCGTATCCCCATCCCCAGATCGCCGCCGCGCCGTTTACCCGAGTCGCGTTCTTCCCGGCATTTCAGCCGCTTGGCCTGCGCGGCGACGGCGGGGACGGAGCCGATCCCGACACGCGGGGATATCCCGGCGGCGTCGCCGCGCTCAACGAATATCTTCCCGCCTTTCCCGTCAACATGGCCCTGGCGCGCTACGAACAACGCGGCGACGTCGAGCCGCTGCGCGCGCTCGGGGTAGGGGAGGCAGTATCGCGCGGCTGGCTGATCTCCCGCGCGAACGACGTACGCATCCTCCTCGCGGCATCGCCGCCGCCGGCGACGGTCGCGACGCAAAGTGCATCCGTTCGCCGTCTCGCAAGCCCGCTGCCGTTGGTCTCGACGTGCGCGACGAGCCGCGTGGTCGCGTTGCCGACCACGCTAGATCAGTGCGACGTATTCTTCGCCGACGCGGGGCAATCGTATCCAGCCGTCGCGCCGCTATCCGCCGGAAGCGATTCGGTCGACCCGCGAACCGATTGGATCGACGCGCGCCTCGGATTCGCGAACTCCCCGGAGATCGCGCAGGGTCTCGGCGGAGTCTACACGCGTTCGCACGTCCCATTCCACATAGACGCCGGACCCTGGCTGCTTGCGTACGTCAGCGGCCGCTTGAACGATTCGAATGGCCGCACGATCTTCGCGAGTCGCGGCGAGTTCGCGTGGTTGCCGATTTCCCCGGGCGGCGAATCGGTGGTTTGCGACGGACTGTGCGAGCTCGTCGCGCTGAGCCGATCGCTCCCTGCGCTCGCGCCGAAGGCGTCGAGCGACGCGATCTCGGCGACGCCGTTTCGCGCGATCTTTCCTTGGCTATACGTCGTGAACGACGCTCCGGCCGCTGCGCTCCTGCGCCTGAACGAAAGCTACGACGCCGCGTGGGCGGCGGTGCGTTCTTGGCGCGCGTTGCCGCACGTCCGCGTGGACATGGCGGCGAACGGCTGGATCGTAGGCACCCGGTCGCCGGCTCCGATAATTATCGTACAGTTAACTTCCCTTATACAGATGCTTGCCGAACTCTGCGGCATCGTTTGCATAGTGTGGCTCTTGAAGGCGGCCCCGCGAGCGCCGACGAAACGCGGGCCGTGACAGTGACTACTCAAGTACCGTTCGTCGATCTGCGCGCTCAGTTCACGGCATTGCGCGACGAGATCGTTCCTCGCGTGCAACGCGTCATGGAGGACGCGAGCTTCATTTTGGGTCCCGACGTCGGCCGCTTCGAAGAAAATTTCGCGCGCTACGTGGGCGCGCGGCATTGCGTCGGCGTCGAGTCCGGAACCGCCGCGCTGCAGCTCGCGCTGCAGGCCCTCGACATTGGTCCGGGCGATCAGGTGATCATCCCGGCAAACACCTATATCGCCTCGGCCATCGCCGTTTCGGCGATCGGCGCGGAGCCGGTGCTCGTCGAATCCGACGAAAACTACCTAATCGATGCGTCGCGGCTCGAATCCGCGCTGACGCGGCGAACGAAGGCCGTGATGCCCGTGCACCTGTACGGCCAAGTCGCTCCGATGGAGCCGATCTTGAATTTCGCGCAGCGCCACGGCCTTCGCGTGATCGAAGATGCGTGTCAGTCGCACGGTGCGCTACGCGATGGGAAGGCGGCGGGGAGCTTCGGCGACTTCGGATGCTTCAGCTTCTATCCAGGCAAGAATCTGGGCGCCTACGGCGACGCCGGCGCGATCGTGACGAACGACGCCGGACTCGCCGACAAGCTTATCCTGTTGCGCGACTTCGGCCAGCGCAGGAAGTACGAACATCTCGTAAAGGCCGGCAACTGCCGTCTCGATTCCATTCAGGCCGCCGTCCTTGACGTCAAGCTGCGCCATCTGGATCGGTGGAACGCCGCGCGGCGGCGCCACGCGCGCCGCTACGACGCGAAGCTCTCGGAGATCGGCATCACACCGCCCCCGCGGATCACCGACGACGGGCACGTCTACCATCTCTACGTCATCGAGGTAGAGAACCGCGCCAACGTGCAGAGCGTTCTGGGCGAGCGCGGCATCGCGACGGGGATCCACTATCCGGTGCCGATTCATTTGCAACCCGCCTACGCGGATCTGCGGCTCGGGCCGGGCGCGTTCCCGCGCACGGAACGCGCCGCGGAGCGCATCCTCTCGCTCCCAATGTTTCCCGAGCTCACCGACGAGCAGATCGACCTCGTGGTCGGCGCGATCGACGACGCCCGGCGTCTCGTGCACGCCTAGGCGCACGCCGCTGGAGACCGCCATGCCTCGCGAACTCCGGGCGGCCGTCGTGGGGGCGGGCTATTGGGGACCGAATTTGGTCCGCAATTTTCACGCCTCGGACTCCTGGAGCGTCGCCTGCATCGTCGACAGCGATCCCGCGCGGTTGGAGAAGCTGTCGCGACTCTATCCGCACGTCGCCGTGCATCGTACGATTGAGGCTGCGCTGCAAGACGGCGCGGTCGACGCCGTCGCGATCGCGACGCCGCCGCGCACGCATCACGCCCTCGCCGCGCAGGCGATCGAGGCCGGCAAGCACGTCCTGGTCGAGAAGCCGCTGGCGGAGAGCTACGAGTCCGCCTGCGATCTCCTCCAGCGGGCCCAGCGCCGCGGCGTGCGATTGATGACCGACCACACCTTCCTATACACCGGGTCGGTCGAGAAGCTGCGTGCACTGCGCGAAAGCGGCGAGCTCGGCCGCATCTACTACATCGACTCCGTGCGGGTCAATCTCGGGCTCTTCCAGGAAAGTAACGTCGTGTGGGATCTCGGGCCTCACGACGTTTCGATCGTCAACTACGTCTTGGGCGAAGAGCCGTGGGCAGTTTCGCTGCAGCTCGCGGCATGCGTTCACGCCGAAACGCCCGATGTCGCGTTTCTCACCATGTGGTATCCGAGCGGTTGCATCGCGCACGTTCATTTGAGCTGGCTCTCGCCGGTCAAGGTCCGCCGCACGACGATTTCGGCCAGCCGTAAGATGGCCGTCTGGGATGACGTCGATCCGAACGAGAAGATCTACATCTACGACAAAGGCGTCGTGCTGGATCCGACGAGCTCGACGCTGCAGCAGCAGATGGTCTCGTACCGCCTCGGCGACCTGAACGTTCCGCTCGTAGACAACCGCGAGGCCCTCGGAAAGCTCGTCGAGGACTTCGCGCGCTCGATCCGTGACGGCGCGCCGACGCGGTCCGACGGCCGTTTTGGCGCCGGCGTGGTTCGCGTCATCGAAGGCGCGCTGCGCTCCGCCCAAGGCGGCAGCGCGCGAATCGAGCTCGACCCCGCGGCGGTCTCGTGAGGTGAACACGCCGGGCGTGCGCTTCTCGATGATCGTGCCGGCGCTCAACGAGGCGAACCGGCTTCCCGTTCTGCTCGAGTCGATACGGCGCCAGCGTTATCCCAGAGAGCTGATCGAGCTGTTGGTCGCGGACGGCGGCTCGACCGACGCCACGGTCACCGTCGCGCAGTCCTACGGCGCGACCGTCGTTCCCAACCCGATACGCCGGGCCGAACCCGGCGTGGGCATGTTGATGGAGCGCGCGACCGGGGACGTCGCGGTGATTCTCGCGGCAGATAACGTGCTGCACGACGACCTCTTTCTCGACCGGCTCTCGCGACCGTTCGCCGATCCCCGGATCGCCGCGGCGTTTCCGGCGCTCGTAAACACGCCGGCCGACGGCGCGACGACGCGATATTTCAACGCCTTTAGCGATCCCTTCAATCACTTCGCCTACGGCGGAGCGACCTCGCCCATATCCTATGGACGCACGTACCGCGTGAGGCGGCGCACCCACGACTACGTCGTGTACGATTTCGCCTCCGGCCCCGTGCCCCTGATCGCGTTGGCGCAGGCGTTCGCGATTCGGCTGCCCTACCGCAAGCCGACCGGGACGGACGAAGACGACGTCGCGCCGGTAGAGATGCTGATCGGAGCGGGACGCGAGATCGCGTTCGTGCCGGGCGCGATGCTCGAGCACCACACCGTGGGTGGAATCGGCGACGCCTTGCGCAAGTTCGGACCGCGGTTTCGCGCGCGCATGACCGATGCGGGACAACCGATGTGGGGCCGGTTGCGCTCCTCGCGCCGCGCGCAACGCTCGCGCGCGTATCTGTGGCCATTCTATTCGGTCAGTTTCGTCTTTCCGCTCGTGGCGGCGCTGTACGGCTTGGCGCGCGACCGCCGCACCGAGTGGCTCTATCATCCGTTCGTGAGCGCGGCGTTCGGGTTCGAGTTTTGGCGGCAGGCGACGATCGTGGCATTCGAGCGTCTGAAGTTAGGTGCGACTCGTGCCCATTGATCCGAGCGTCGTGTTGGGCAAGGGCGTCACGATCTATCACGAGAGTCTGGTCAACCTCTACGGCTGCCGCGTGGGCGACGACACGAAGATCGGGGCCTTCGTAGAGATACAGAAAAAGGCGATCGTGGGGAGCCGCTGCAAGATCTCGTCGCATACGTTCGTGTGCGAGGGCGTGACGATCGAGGACGAGGTCTTCGTCGGCCACGGCGTGATGTTCGTCAACGACCGGTATCCGCGGGCGACGAATCCGGACGGCTCGTTGCAGAGCGAGGCAGACTGGAGCGTCCTGCCCACCAAGGTGTGCCGCGGTGCGTCGATCGGCAGCAACGCCACCATCTTGCCGAACCTGACGATCGGGGAGCACGCGCTGGTCGGCGCGGGCGCCGTGGTGACGCGCGACGTCCCGGACTTCGCAATCGTCGCCGGCGTGCCGGCGCGCGTCGTGGGGTCTACGCGGCCGTCATAGCGGCGATGCGTCGTGGGGTAGCCAGCGCAGCCGAAGATCCCTCACCTGGATAGTTCCCGAGTGGTGGAAGATGTAGAACCGGTTGTCGGGACCGACGTAGACCGTGTCGTTGGTCAGCGGAACCCGGCCGTAGAAGACGATGACGTTGGTCTCGGGACTATAGACCGCCCTCCATTGGTATCCGGAGGGCAAATGCGCGTAGTCGTAGTGAGAGGAGGGGGCACAGCTCGCGACGATCGTCGCGAGGCTCGATATGATGAGGCGCCTTAAGCGGCGGCCCGTTAGTACGACCGCACGTTGCGCAGACCGGCGGCTCTAAAGGCCGTTACGACCGCCTGCGTATCCGCTCCGGCGTCGGGGTAAAGGACCACGGCTCGGCCATCCGCGACGGCCTGATCGAAATTGTCGACCTCGTCCGGCGGAATCGCGAAACCGGTGAGAAAGCGCGAGCTGCCGGCGCGGTGCGAGAACGAACCCAGCGTCGCCTGCCGGCTGCCGATTCCCGGAACGCCCGTGCCGCCCGAGTCGCCCATGATTCCCATGCCTTTCGTCATGTCGTCGGCGAGGGAGTTCGACTCCATATCGGCAGCCACGTCGACGAACTCAAGCGCCGTCGAATCCGTGTCGGTGGCGGCGCTGCTCACGACCTTGACCTTGCTAAGATCGAGCTGCTGCGCCGAAAGGGCGCTCTCGAGTGCTTTCGGGTCGGATTGGGGAAAGATACCGACGACCAAGCCTTCTGTCACGCGACGGGACTCCTTGTAGCGACCTACGACCCCACTAGCCTTTGTAGACTCGGATGGCGTGTGCGAGGCGTTCGACGCCGATTCGGATATTCTTCTCCGACGCGTTGGAAAAATTCAAGCGCATGCCGTCGTGCACGTTGCGGCCAGGATAGAAATTGACTCCCGGTACGAAGACGACTTTCGATTGGGCGGAGATGCGCAATAGCTCCGTCGTGTCGACGCCGGGGACGGTTACCCACAAGAACATTCCGCCCTTGGGGCGCGTAAAGCTGACCCGCTCCGGCATGAACTCCGCGAGCGCCGACGCCATGACGCCGCGGCGCACCGAGTACGTCGCGGCGATGTTTCGGACGTGCGCGTCGAAGGCGTCGCCGTCCCGGGCGTACTGGTAGAAGACGTATTGCGCGAACGTGCCGCTGTGCAGGTCGGCGCCCTGCTTCGCCAGGACGACCTTCTCGCGGATCTCTTCGTCCGGGATCACGAGCCATGCGATCCGCATGCCGGGCGCCATGATCTTGCTCGCGGTACCCGAGTAGATGATCGGCCCCGTGGTTTCGTACGAGAGCAGCGACGGCAAGTCGTTCCCTTCGAAGCGGAGTTCGTTGTAGGGATCGTCCTCGACGATCGGCAGCCCGAACTCCTCGCAGATACGGACGACGCGCTCGCGCCGCGGCCCCGAGAGCGTTCGTCCCGTCGGGTTCTGGAAGTTCGGAACGAGATAGAGAAACTTCGGGAACGGGTCGGCGTGCTCCAGGACGCGCTCGAGGGAATCGGGCACCAGGCCCTCCTCGTCGGCGTCGACGGTCAGATAGCGCGTCTGATAGGCGTCGAATGCCTGGATCGCGCCCAGATACGACGGGTCCTCGAGGACCACGTGGTCGCCCGGATCGAGGAACACCTTGCCGACGAGGTCGAGCCCCTGCTGTGAACCGTTGACGATGCTGACGCTCTCCGCGTCGACGATGCGGCCGAGGCGCCGCGTCAGGCGCTCCGCGACCCACTTCCGCATCTCCGGGATCCCCTCGGTCACGCTGTATTGGAGCGCGGCGGGTCCGTAGTGCTCCATGACCTCGCGCGCGGCCTCGCCTATGGCCGTGGTGGGAAAGAGCTCCGGCGCCGGCAGGCCGCCGCCGAACGAAATCACGTCGGGCTGCTGCGTGACCTTCAGCATCTCGCGAATCGTCGAAGCCCGCAGGTGAGCCGTGCGCTCGGCGAACCTCGCGGCTCGCGAGATGGTCGTCATCACGCTACTATTACCCAGCGGTCATGGGGGGTCCGCTCAGGGGGGCGCGCGGCGAGGGCGCGCCGCGGTCGATCGGGGCGGCGATCGTGTCGGCGGCAAACGAGAGTATCGTCGCGCCCAGACCGATGAGTCCGACGAGGATGAGCACGAGCGTGCCGACGACCGGAACCAGCTCCGCCGCGGTGATCAGCGCGATGCCGACCAGCAGCGCGACGAGCGGCGAGGGCGTCGTCGATGGACTCAACATCTCGCACAGCCGGCGCCCGATCAACAGCGCGAGCGCCGCGGTGCCGAGGAAGACGCTCGCGAGAACGAAGACGAGCTCGAGCAGTATCAGTGGTATGAGCAGGATGGTGATCGCCAGCAGCACGGCGAGTGGAACGATTGCGATACAGCCGAGCAGACCCGCGGTGACCGAGAGTCCGGGGTGACGCTCTAGCCGATCGAGCACCATGCGCGTGCGCAGCGGAAAGATAAGGAAGATCAGCAGCGCCAGCAGGTTCCAAGAGAGCCGCCACAACAGCCGGTGGTCGGGGACGAAAGGATTGTAGACGGACTCGCTCGGCGCCCATGGAACGACCGCCTGTGCCACGGCGCCGCCGAGCTGGTTGATCTGTCCGGTGACTACCCCGCCGGGTCGCGTGTCGCAGCTGCCGCCGATGGCGGTGCAGTCGCCCTCGACGATGCCGGCGATGGCCGCGTCGCCGAAGATGACGGTAAGGTCGCCTTCGACGACCTGTCCCGGCTCAACGACGACCGAGCCGAAGTACGTTCCGCCGTGATAGACGGCTCGCGGGTAGGCAGAAGCGGGCGCGGCGCAGAGCGTCAGCACCGCCGCCAAGGTTCCCAAGATGATTGACCAGCGAAACTTCACGATCGGGATCCTCGTGTCAGGTAGAGGGCCATGAGTGGCCGCACGTGCCGGTACCCGTACGCGACGGCGCACAGCAGAAGCACGTCGAGCAACAACACGCCGGTCATCAATGCGGCGGCCAGCGGCGTCGCCGGCGCCAGCGCGTGAGCGGCAGCCGCGAGTGCGGCGAAACCGTGCCGTTCGGACAGGGCGAGCGTTCCGGCCGCCGCGGTGAACCCGCGGGACCGCAGCCCTACCAGCACCAGCGCCCACGCGATCGCGAGATATGCAAGCAAGACGAGGCCGAACGAGATGCGGCGCCGAGCTCGCGGCGGCGCAAGGCGAGCGGCCGTTACTACGGATGCCGTAAAGTCGGCGCCAACGCTGCCGGGCGGGCGCGCGGTCTCGAGCAGCGCGTCGATTACGCGCAGCTCGCGCAAGAGCGCCGCGCAGCGGCCGCACCCGCGGAGGTGCCGGGCGACCGCGCCACCCTGCCGCGGCGGCAGGCTCGCCTCGAGATAGGCATCCAGCAGCGGCTCACACGAGGAGCAGCGCATTCGTGCCTCCTCTCGCGACGGGATAGGTCAGGGCTTCGACCGCTGCGGCCTCGCGCTCGCGCATCTTTTTCGTGAGGGCGATCTTCCCGCGATGGATGAGCGTCTTCACGTTGCCGAGCGATAGTCCGAGCGTGCTCGCGATCGTCTGATACTCCATGTTGTCGAAGTAACGCAGCGCCAACACGGTGCGCGTTCGCTCGGGCAGCTCGGCCAGCGCAGAGCGCAGCTCGCGCTCCGCCTCCTCGCGCAGCACGCCGCCCGCGGGGTCGGCGTCGCGCGAGGGATCGGGGAGGGAGCTTTCGATGTCGTGCTCCGGCGAGAGTTCTTGGAGCTGCGGTGTACGCAGCGACTTTGAGAGATACGTTCGAATCACGTTTCGCGCAATTTGGTAGATCCAGGTCGAGAACTTTCCGAGTTGAGGGTTGAACGTTCCGAGATGAGCGTATGCGCGCAGAAACGTCTCCTGCGATAGGTCCGCCGTCTCCGAAGGGTTGCGCACCGTTGCGCCGATAAAGTTCGCGATACCGCGCTTGTAGCGATCCACTAGCACGCCGAAGAGCTCCCTTTCGCCGGAGCGCACTCGTTGCACCAGAGCTTCGTCACTCTGATCACGGAATGCCATCCCTTCTCGATTCTGTTCCTCTGGCGGCTCTTACCTCGGCCAGGCGGCGTTTGTTACGCGCCGCGCAGCGCGCCCAACGAGGGGCTCACGGCGTCGCGGGCGGACAGGATGGGCGGCCCCCCTGGAAGCGGCCACTCGACCCCTAAGTCCGGGTCGTTCCACGCGACGGCGACCTCGTGCACGGGGTCGTAGGCGGAGCTCTGCTTGTACGCGACGACCGTTTCATCTTCGAGCGCGAGGAAGCCGTGCAGAAATCCTTTGGGAACGTAAATTTGCTTCCCCTGGACCGCGTCGAGCATGGTGCCGTACCAGCGCCGGCGCGTCGGGCTCGAGGGTCTCAGGTCCACGATCACGTCAAAGATGCTGCCCCGCAGGACCCCCACCAATTTGGCCATTCGCGCGTCGCCGTGCAGTCCTCGCAAGACGTTGCGGCGCGACAGCGAAAGGTTGTCTTGCACGAACGTTTCTTCGACGCCGCATTGGCGATAGCGATCGAGCGAGTACGTTTCCTTGAAATAGCCTCGTTCGTCCGTGAAGATGCGCGGTGTGAGCACCAAAGCGCCGGTGAGAGGTAAATGCTCGATCTCCATGAGAACGAGGGTACTATGAACGGAAGCGTGAGTCCACCGGGCACGCTGGTGCTGCGGCGTGGACTCGAACGCCTTCGCGCGAGCGCGATGCTCAAACAGAGCATGCTCGTTTTTTCCGCGAGCATGGTGCTGAACGTCTGCGGGTTCGTCGCGCACGCGATCGCGAGCCGTCAGCTGGGCGTAACCGTTTACGGCGGCCTCTACGCGCTGCTCAACGCAGCAGTGATCCTCGCATTCCCGGCGGCCTTCGTCGCGCCGGTCGTCGCCCAGCTCGCGGCCGAGTTTCGCGCGCTGCACGACGACGGGCACCTCCGCGGCTTGACGGACAGCGTCGCGGGCGCGTTCGCGAAGCTCGCGGTGATCTATCTGGTGATTGCGGCACTCGGCGCCGTCCCGTTCGCGCGGTTCCTTCACGTGCCGACGTGGTCGGTTCCGTTCGTTGGCCTCATCGCGGGCGCCGCGCTGTTCCTGAGCGCGCTGCGCGCGGTCGCGCAAGGAACGCAAGACTTCTTCGGATATGCGATATCCAACTCGGTCGAAGGCATCGCGAAGGTGCTCGGCATCGGGCTGCTCGTCGCGATCGGGCTCAAGCTCGGCGGCGGGATTTCCGGTTTCCTCTTCGGACCGCTCGCCGCGTTGATCTATCTCGGGTTGCGGCTGCGCCGGCGTTACGCCGGGGCTCAAGCGCATCGCGTCCGCTACGATTGGCGCCGGATCCTCAACGCGGGCGCCGGCGCGGCCGCGGCGACGATCGCGGTGACGCTGATGGGTTCGGCCGACGTCGTCTTGGTCAAGCACTTCTTCGATGCTCACGCGGCCGGGCTCTACGCGGCGGCGTCGCTGGGCGGAAAAATCCTGCTCTATTTGGTCGGATTCATACCGACCGTGCTCCTCCCGCAGGCAGCGGACCGTCACGCGCGCGGCGCGCAGACGCGCGAGGTGCTGGTGGCGAGCCTCTTGATGTTCGCGGTCGTCGCGTGCGGCGGGCTGTTCGTCTTTCGCTTCTTCGGCACCGACGTGCTCCACGCGCTGGTCGGGCACGCGTTCGACGCGGCGTCGCCGCTGCTCGTGTCTTACGGCTTGGCGATGGTCATGCTGGCGCTGACGAATTCGCTCACGTTCTACGGTATCGCGACGCACCGCTTGGCGTTCACCGTGCCGCTCTTCATCTGCACGTTCGGCACGCTCGGCGCGATCGCTGCGATCCATCCGAATCTCGCGACCGTCGTTGAGATCATGGTCGTCGGGAACCTCGCAGCGGCGCTGGCGGTCGCGATCGCGTTGATCGCACAACGTAATACGACGGGCCGGCGGTCGACGGTGTGAAGCGCGTCCTGTTGATTGGCGGTTCCGGACGGCTCGGGACTTCCATTCGACGGCGCTGGCGCGACTGCGAGATCGTTGCACCCGCACACGGCGAGCTCGACCTGAGCGACGCCGGCGCGCTCGCCCGCGAAGTCGCCCGCATCCGGGCCGACGTCCTGATCAACTGCGCGGCGTTTCACGACGTGGACCGCTGCGAGACCGAGCCCGTGCCGGCGTTCTTGACCAACGCGATCGCGGTCGCCGGCGCGGCACGCGTTGCGCGCGATGCCGGCGCCGCGTTCGTGACGGTCAGTACGGACTACGTCTTCGACGGCGCGGCCGACTCGCCGTATACGGAAAACGACGCGCCGCATCCGCTTTCCGTCTACGGCACCTCGAAGCTCGCGGGCGAGTATCTCGTCGAGTCGCTCGGTGGGCGCGCGTTCGTCGTACGCACCTGCGGGGTGTACGGTCCGGCCGAGTCGGAGTCGCGCCGGCCTGGCCTGGTGGAGCGCGTGCTCGCGAGCGGCGAGGGCGGTCCGCTGCGGGTGGTCGGCGATGTGTACGCCTCGCCCACCTTCGCCGGCGATCTCGCCGACGCGCTGCGCCGCCTCATCGAGACCTCGGCTTACGGCCTCTACCACGCCGTCAACGCGGGTCCCGTGAGCTGGTACGACTTCGCCGCCGAAACGGCGCGGCTGGCGCGGGTCGACGCGGCGATCGAGCCTATCCGGGCGCGCGAGCGGACGTCCGCGGCGCCGCGCCCGCGCTTCTCGGCGCTCTCCAGCGCCAAACTCGCCGCATTGGGCATCCCCATGCCGTCGTGGCGCGAGGGCCTGGCCGCGTACTTGGGGGTTTCCCGGACCTTCGGATAAGATAGACAGCACCGTGGAACTCAAGATCGACCGGGAGCGCGTGGCACGCTGCCGCGAGCTCGCGTCGGCCATCGTCGCGCCGGTGGAGGCGTTCATCGCGGCCCATTCGACCGTGTCGGTCGAGCGCGCCGTGCTGCGCCTCTTAGGCGTGGACGGGATCACCCCCGACGAGATCCCGATCCCCAACGCCATCCTGGACGCACTGGCCCCGGACGAGCGGCGGCGCGGCGCGGCCCTCGCGTTCGGGAAAGCGCTGGCCGAAACGGGCCTCGAGCCCCCGGCCCTGGGCGAGGCGCTGGGCCTGCGCCGGTTCGCGCTCGAACAGTTCGCGCAGACGCCGGAAGCCGCGGCGCGCGGCGCGCTGCGTCCGCACGTCGAGGCGGCGCTGAGCCGGATTGACGCGCAGCGCGAAGAGCGCGCGCGCCGGCTCGCGCGACTGCCGCAGCTCCCGCCGCCGCTGCTCTACGTGATCGTCGCGAGCGGCAATATCTATGAGGACCGTAGCGCCGGCGTGGCCGCCGCCGAGGCCGGCGCGCAAGTCGTCGCCGTCATCCGCTCGACCGGGCAGTCGCTGCTCGACTTCGTGCCGTTCGGTCCCACGACCGAAGGCTTCGGCGGCACGTATGCGACCCAGGCGAACTTCGCGATCATGCGCGCGGCACTCGACGAGGTCGGCGAGCGATTGGGGCGTTACGTGATGCTGACCAACTATGCGAGCGGCCTGTGCATGCCGGAGATCGCGGTGATGGCGGCGCTCGAGCGGCTCGACATGCTGCTGAACGATTCGATGTATGGGATCCTCTTCCGCGACATCAACATGAAGCGCACCTTCGTCGATCAGCACTTCAGCCGAATGCTCAACGCGTATTCGGGGATCATCATCAACACCGGAGAGGACAACTACCTTACGACCGCCGACGCGGTGGATCAGGCGCCCGCGGTGCTCGCGTCGCAGTTCATCAACGAGGAGTTCGCCCATCGCGCCGGCCTGCCCGACGATCAGATCGGGCTCGGCGATGCCTACGAGATCAATCCGGATCTCGAAGACAGCTTCCTCTATCAGGTCGCTCAGGCTCAGCTTGCCCGCGAGATCTTCCCGCACGCGGCGCTCAAGTACATGCCGCCTACCAAGCACATGACGGGCGACGTCTTCAAGGGACACCTGATCGATGCGATGTTCAATCTCACCTCGGTGATGACTGGGCAGAGCATCCATCTCTGCGGAATGCTTACCGAGGCGATTCACACGCCGTTCTTGGGCGACCGCGCTCTCTCACTCGAAAACGCCCGCTATATCATGAACACCGCGCGTCACCTTGGCGATGAGATCGTGCTGCGGCCGGGCGGAACGATCGAGCGGCGCGCGCACGACGTGCTCGCCGCCTGCGAGTCGCTGCTGCGGCGCGTGTCCGAGATCGGGCTGATGGCCGCGATCGCTTCCGCGACGTTCGCCGACGTTGCGCGTTCGCCGGACGGCGGCCGCGGGTTCGAGGGCGTGTTCGCGCGCGCCGACGACTACTTCAACCCATTCGACGAAGCCCTGAGATTTGCGATCGCCTCATGAGTAGGATCGTGAAGCCGTACGGCGATACGCAAGACGACGGAAAGGTTCAGCTGTCGTTCACGCTCCCGGTGGAGTGGAGCGAAGCGGCCGACGAGGCAGCGCGTCAGCTCGCCGGCAAGATGGGCTTCACCGACGCGCAGGTCGTGGACGGCCGTCCGATCGCGACGGGCTTTTCCTTCTTCGTCGTGTACGCCAGCACGCGCGAGGGCGTGGACGTCGACGCCGTTGTGGCGCCGTCCGCGCGCAGGCACGAGATGTCGATGGACGAGATCGACGCGTTCGTCGCCGAACGCATCGGGCGGAAGCTCCGCGTCGCCGGCGCATGCATCGGATCGGACGCACACACGGTCGGCATCGACGCGATCCTCAACATGAAGGGGTACAAGGGAGACTACGGCCTCGAACGCTATCGCATGTTCGAGGCGTTCAACCTCGGCAGCCAGGTCGCACCCGAGGAGCTCGTGCGCTATGCGAAGGAGCACCGCATCGATGCGCTGCTCGCTTCGCAAGTCGTCACGCAGAAGGGCAGCGACATCAAGAACTTCACGCAGCTCGGCGAGCTGCTCGAGGCCGAGGGGCTCCGCGACCACGTGGTCTTGATCTGCGGCGGCCCGCGCGTTACCAATCGCTTGGCGAGCGAGCTCGGCTACGATGCGGGCTTCGGACGCGGCACCCTTCCGAGCGCCGTCGCCGCCTTCATCGCGGTTACGCTGGCCGAGCGCCTGCGCCGGCCCGTAGCATCGAGATAACGCGCGGCGTGCCCAAAACCGCACTCGTCACCGGCATCACGGGTCAGGATGGCTCGTATCTCGCCGAGCTCCTATTGGAGAAGGGCTACCGCGTCGTCGGCATGACGCGGCGCACGAGCACGGAGGTGCACGAGCGCATCGAGCACATCGTCGACGACGTCGAGATCGTTTCCGGCGACCTGCTCGACCAGAGTTCGGTCACGTCGATCCTGGCCGACGTGCGCCCCAACGAGATCTACAACCTCGCGGCGCAATCGTTCGTTCCGGCTTCGTGGACGCAGCCGGTGCTCACGGGTGAGTTCACTGCGCTGGGCGTTACGCGCGTGCTGGAGGCGATCCGCCACGTCGATCCGACGATTCGCTTCTATCAGGCGTCCAGCTCCGAGATGTTCGGAAACACGCCCGAGTCTCCGCAGAACGAGAGTACCGGCTTCTATCCGCGCAGCCCGTACGGCGTCGCGAAAGTCTACGGACACTGGATCACCGTCAACTATCGCGAGTCGTACGGCCTCTACGCGTGCAGCGGGATCTGTTTCAACCACGAGTCGCCCCGCCGCGGGAAGGAGTTCGTGACGCGCAAGATCTCCGACGGCGTGGCCCGCATCAAGCTCGGCCTGGCCAAGGAGCTGCGGCTCGGGAACCTCGACGCGCACCGCGACTGGGGCTACGCCGGCGACTACGTGCGCGCGATGTACCTGATGCTGCAGCAGGAGGCGGCCGACGACTACGTGATCGCGACGGGACGAACGCACAGCGTGCGCGACTTCGTACGCATCGCATTCGAGGTCGCCGGTCTCGGTTCGTTCGAGCCCTACGTCGTTATCGATCCGCGCTTCGTCCGGCCCGCCGAAGTCGACCGGCTGATCGGCGACGCCGCGAAGGCGCGTCGCGTGCTGGGTTGGGAGCCCAAGGTGAGCTTCGAGCAGCTCGTCGCCATGATGGTCGAGTCGGACATCAAACGGTGCGAGCGCTCGTAACCGGCGCACGCGGCTTCGTCGGCCGATATTTGCTCGTCGCGCTGCGCGACTCGGGCGCGGAAGCCCTCGATTGCACGGCCGACGTGAACGACTCTGCGGCGCTGCGCGCGGCGCTCGAAACGTCGCGGCCGACGGTGGTCTTCCATCTCGCTGCGCAGACCTTCGTTCCGGAAGCGCTGCGCGCGCCGCTGGAGACGTACGAGACCAACGCCATGGGGACGGCTCGTCTCGCGGCGGCCGTTCGCGGTTATTCCGGCGAGATGCCGCCGCGGATCGTCTTCGCGAGCTCCGCCGAGGTATACGGCGCACGCGACGCCGGCGAGTATCCCCTCGTCGAGACGCTCGATCTGCGTCCCGTCAATCCGTACGGCGCGAGTAAGGCCGCTGCGGAGGCGATCTTATTGGGAGAAGCGAGCAGCTTGGGTCTCGACGTCGTCATCACGCGGGCGTTCAATCACATCGGACCGGGTCAGGATGAGCGATTCGTCGTGGCATCGTTTGCGGCTCAGCTGGCACGCATTGCGGCGGGCAGCCCGCCGCAGTTACTTGTCGGGAACCTCGAGGCGGCACGCGATTTCCTCGACGTCCGCGACGTCGTCCAAGCCTACATCGCGCTTGCGCGCGAAGGCGAGTCGGGCCAGATCTACAACGTATGCAGCGGACGAGCGGTCACGATCCGCGACGTGCTCCGCGAGCTCATCGCGATCGCCCGCGTGCCGGTCGAGGTTCGCGAGGATCCCGAGCGTAACCGTAGCGCCGACATGCCTTTATCGGTCGGCAACCCGGCGAAACTGCGCGCCCGCACGGGATGGGGGCCGAAGGTACCGCTCGTGCGATCACTGCGCGACATTTACGAGGCACAGCGTGACGCAGCAAGAGTTCGTCTTTAAGAACCGAGGCCTGTTCCTGACGCTGCCGGCGGCGGCGCTGGCGATCTTTGGGCGTCCGAGCGCCGCAAGCATCGCGCTCGGGTTGCCGCTCGCAGTCGCGGGCGAGCTCATACGATGCTGGGCGGTCGGGTACTCCGGCGCGACGACGCGCAACGACGCGGTCACCGCACCTGAGCTCGTTACCAGCGGCCCATACGGTTACGTCCGCAACCCTCTGTACATCGGCAACTTCATCACCGCCGCCGGCTTCGCGATCGCGTTTACCGGAAAGAATTCGGACGCGGCGCGGTTGGCGCTGGTCGGCGGATCGCTGGTCGCAATGGCGGCCGTGTACGCGATCATCGTGCCGCACGAGGAGGCCTTCCTGCGCTCGAAATTCGGCGCGGCGTACGAGCGCTACTGCGAACGCGTTCCGCGCCTAATCCCGCAGCGCCCTTCGACGACCTCAGCGCAAGTTACGTGGGACGCGGGCACGCTGATTCAAGCCGAGAGTAAGACGTTCGCGCTCTTCGGCGCGATGCTCTCGGCCCTAGCGGTCAAGGCTCGCGGCGCGTAGCGCTAGGATGTCGACCCAACGCCGGCTCACGCTGGCGCTCGCGGCGACCGCGCTCGTCGCGGTGGTCGAGTTCTGGGGCGGCGCGGTGTCGCGCAGCCTCGCCCTCACTAGTGATGCCGCGCACGTGTGCATGGACGCGTTCGCAATGGCCCTCGCGCTGCTCGCCGCGATCGGTGCGGCGCGGCCGGCGGATCCGCGGCGCACCTACGGCTACGGCCGCATCGAGGTGCTCGGCGCCCTCGCCAACGGAACGCTGCTGCTCGTCGCCACGATCGCGATCGTGTATGCGGCGGCGCGCCGTTTCGCCGCGCCGGTCGAGCCGCACGCCGCGGTCATGACGTACGTCGCCGCCGCGGGCCTCGCCGCCAACGTCGGCGTCGGGATGCTGCTGCGGCCCGGCGGACGGCGCGACCTCAACGTTCGTGCCGCGTTGTTTCACGTGCTCGGCGACGCGCTCGGCGCCGTCGCCGTGATCCTCGGCGGCGTCGTCATCGCCGTCACGCATCTCGCGTGGATCGATCCGATGCTCTCGCTCTTCGTCGCGGGAATCATCGTCGTCGGCGTCGCGCGCGTGATGCGCGACGCGACACGCGTCCTGCTCGAGAGCGTTCCGGAAGGCGTCAGCTCGGCCAAGCTCACCGCGCACCTCGAGAGGATCGGCGGCGTGACCGGCATTCACGATCTGCACGTGTGGTCGATCGGCAGCGGCTCGCACGCGCTCTCCGCGCACGTGCTGCTCGACGACCGGCGCATCAGCGAGGCGACCGAAGTGCTGCGCGAGATCACGGCGTGCGCGGAGTCGCACTTCGGCATCGCACACGTCACAATCCAATTCGAATGCGAAACTTGCCCGATAGTCGTGAAACACTAGAGGGTCGCGAGCACCCCCGACGTGTCGCGTAGGCGGCGTGTGAATGCGCCGCCCTTCGACTCGCTTCGCTCGCTCAGGACAGGCTCCGCGCATGGAGGGCGGGAGCGGCGCAGAGGCCGAGTGCAGCGAGGCGCCGGATGCGCCGAGCAAACGGCCGCCCAAGCGACATGTCGGGGACGCAAAGCGACCCTCTATGGGCGAGGCAACCCTCTAGGCTTTGCGGAGTTTGAATAGAATTGCAATGGCTATGACTGAAATGAATTCAAAAACCGTCGTTCTCGGAATGGCGCGCACGCCGTTCGGCAAACTGGGGGGAGCGCTCGCTCCGCTTTCGGCAACGACGCTGGGCGCGGTCGCGCTGACCGCCGCCGTGGAGCGCTCGAAGATCGATCCATCCGAGATCGAGCACGTGACCTTCGGCGAGGTGTTGCAGGCCGGCGTCGGGCAGAACCCCGCGCGGCAGGTGCTCTTCAAGGCCGGACTCGCCAAGACGGTGACGGCGGACACGATCAACAAGGTCTGCGCGTCGGGCATGCTTGCCGTCGTCAACGCGATGCGCTCGATCAACGCCGGCGCGAACGCCCTCGTCGCGGCGGGCGGGATGGAGTCGATGTCCAACGCACCCTACCTGCTGCGCGATGCGCGCTGGGGCTATCGCTTCGGCGACGGCACCCTCGTCGACGCGATGATCTACGATGGGCTGTGGGACCAGTATTTTCCAATGACGATGGCGACGCAAGGCAGCAAGGTCGCCACCGAGCTTCAACTTACGCGCGAGGAGCAGGATCAGTTCGCTTATCAGAGTCATCGCCGCGCCGCGGATGCGCACGCGGCCGGTCATCTAGCGGACGAGATCGTGCCCGTGAGGGTCGCGAGCAAGGCCAAGGACAAGGTCGTCGTCGAGCGGCTGCCGCGGCTGGGGAAGGTCCGCATTCCGGTTTCGGTCGGCGCGCCGAACCGGGTATGGGAACACGAGCCATCGCAAGAGTTCACGCTCGACTACTCGGCGTACGCCCCGTTCGTCACCGGCGATCAACCGCACGTAGTCGTGGATCGCGACGAGTCGGTTCGTTCCGACGCGAGTATCGAGGCGATGGCGAAGCTGCGTCCGCTCGAGCGCAACGGTACCGTGACGGCCGGCAACGCCCCCGGCGTCAATGACGGCGCCGCGGCGCTAATCCTCGCCGACGCCGGATACGCCGCGGGCCACGGTTACGAGGCTCTCGCCACGATCGTCGATCACGACACCGTCGCGTGGGACTCGCCCTACATCAGTCTGACGCCCGCGATGGCCGCGCACAAGCTGCTGGACCGCACGGGATATCGCGCATCCGACGTCGCGGTGTGGGAAATCAACGAGGCGTTCTCCGCCGTCGCGATTGAGTCCGCGCGCCGGCTCGAGCTCGAGGAAGGCTCGTTCAACCGGTTCGGCGGCGCGGTCGCGATGGGGCATCCGATCGGCGCCTCGGGAGCGCGCATCGTGGAGACTGTCATCAATCAGCTGCGCAAGCGCGGTGGCGGCCTCGGCATCGCCGCGATCTGCTCCGGCGGCGGCCAAGGCGACGCGCTATTGATAGCCGTTTGATTGCGGAAACGCGGGCGCAGTTCGAGCTGACCGACGAGCAGCGCGCGGTCGGGGCGCTCGCGGCCGAGCTCGCGCAGCGCGAGATCGCGCCGTTCGTCGCGGAATGGGATCGCGGCCACGTCTTTCCCCGCGAGCTGTACGTTAAGCTGACACACTCCGGGCTCATGGGGATCTTGGTTCCCGAAGAGTACGGCGGCGCGGGCGCCGGTTACGTCTCGTACGCGCTTGCCATCGAGGAGCTCGCGCGAGTGGACGCGGGCACGGCGGTGACCGTATCGGTGCACTCGATGATCTGCTCGGCGATCCTGAAGCTAGGGACGCCGGCGCAGCGGGAACGCTGGCTGCGGCCGCTCGCTTCCGAGAACGTCATCGCCGGCTTCGCGTTGACGGAGTCGGATGCGGGCTCGGACGCGGCCGCACTTCGCGCGACCGCGCGGCGCACCGATAACGGCTACGTGCTCAACGGCCGCAAGCAGTGGTGCAGCACCGGGAGTTATGCCGGCGTCGTCATGGGCATGTTCCGGACGGGCGGCGCGGGGGCGCGCGGCGTGAGCGCCTTCCTCATCGAGCCGAGCCTCGCGGGCGTCACCGTCGAGCGCGTGACCGACAAGCTCGGCATCCGCACGAGCAACACGTGCGACCTCGCGTTCGACGACGTCACTCTCGGCGCGGACGCGCTGCTGGGTGCGGAGGGCGCGGGATTCGGCAACGCGATGACCGCGCTGACGGCGGGGCGCATCGGCATCGCTTCGCAGGCGATCGGAATCCTGGCTGCGTGCCTGGATGAATCCGTGAAGTTTGCCAAGGAGCGGGTGGCGTTCGGCAAGCCGATCGGCGCGTTCGAGGGCGTCTCGTTCAAGATCGCTCAGATGGCGATGGACCTCGACGCGGCACGGATGCTCACCTATCGGGCGGCGGCCCTGGCCGACGCCGGCGAGCCGTTCGCGCTGGCGGCCAGTAAGGCCAAGCTGTTTGCTTCGACCGCCGCGCGCAAGCACTCCGCGGAGGCCGTGCAGATTCATGGAGGATACGGGTACACCAGCGAATTTCCGGTCGAGAGGCACTATCGCGACGCGAAGATCACCGAAATCTACGAGGGTACTTCGGAGATTCAGCAGTTGATCATCGCGCGTTCTCTGCTGGGGCGGCTCGACTAAACTCGCAAGGAGCGCGGGCCGAACTCCAGCGAACTGTCGGGCCGCAATGAATCTGCTGGAGCATCAGGGCAAGGAGCTTTTCAAGCGCGCGGGCATCGCCGTCCCGCGCGCTCATCATGCGAGGACGCCGGAGGCGGTCGAACGCTTCATCCAGAGCGAGCCCGGCGAATGGGTCGTGAAGGCGCAAGTGCTGATGGGCGGGCGCGGGAAGGCCGGCAAGATCAAGATGGCGGGCAGTGCCGCCGAGGGACGCAGCGCAACGCAAGAGATCATGGCGACGCCCATGCCGCCAAATCGTCAAAATCCGCGGGCCGAACCGATCAACTCGGTGTTGGTTGAGGAGCGCCTCGCGATCGCCAAGGAGGCCTACTGCGCGATTACGATCGACCGAGCGGCGCGCAAACCCGTAATGATCGTGAGCCGCTTCGGCGGCATGGACATCGAAGAAGTCGCGGAGCGTCATCCCGAGTCGATCGCGAGATTCTACCTCGACACGGCGATCGGCTATTCGCCCTTCGTCGGGCGCGAGCTGGCTTTCCGAGCGGAGCTCGATCCGGGATATCGCAGGCAGTTTCCCGCGATCGCCGGGGCACTGTACGATCTGTTCTTCGACTACGGGGCGAAGCTCGTCGAGATCAATCCGCTCGCGCTGACGTCCGATGGGCGCGTGATCGCCTCGGACGCGAAGGTCGAGCTCGACGACGACGCCCTGTTCCGCAACCCCGAGTTCGATGAATGGCGCAAGAGCCTGGCGCTGGACGAGGACGAGATCCTCGCGGCGCAGGCGGGCGTCGGTATACGCAACTTCCGGCGCTTTCCCGGCAACGTCGGCACGATGGCCAACGGCGCGGGGCTGGCGATGGCGACGATGGACGCCGTGGCCAACGCCGGGGGCGCGATCGCAAACTTTCTCGACGTCGGCGGCGGCGCGAACGCACAGCGCGTGCGCAGCAGCTACGAGCTCGTCGTCAACAACACCGGCGCGACGGTCTTGTTCATCAACATCTTCGGCGGCATCACACGCGGCGACGAGGTTGCGCGCGGCGTCGTCGAGGCGATGCAGCAAACGACGTCGCGCAAGATTCCGCTCGTCATTCGGCTGACCGGCACCAACGAGGAAGAAGGCCGCAAAATTCTCGCCGACGCCGGAATGACGCCCGTGGAGACGATGGACGAAGGCGCGCGCGAAGCGGTCCGCCTGGCTTCCGCGTGAAAGGCAACGATGGCGATCTTCTTAGATAAGAACAGCAAGGTGATCGTGCAGGGCATCACCGGATCCGAAGGATCGTATCACACGGATCGGATGGTGAAATACGGCACGAACGTCGTGGGCGGCGTAACCCCCGGCAAAGGCGGGCAGAGGACGCCGCAGGGGCTGCCGGTCTTCGACACCGTCAAAGAGGCCGTCGACGCGACCGGCGCGACGCACACCTGCATTTTCGTGCCGCCGCCCTTTGCCGCCGACGCGCTGTACGAGGCGTACGACGCCGGCATCACGCTCGCGGTCTGCATCACCGAAGGCGTCCCCGTGCACGACATGCTCGAGGTCGTCGCCACGACGCGCGGCATGCGGATCATCGGCCCCAACTGCCCGGGTCTCGTCTCACCGGGGAAGGCGCTCGTGGGGATCATGCCGGGCCACGTCTTCAAAGAGGGGCCGGTCGGCCTGATGTCGCGCTCGGGCACGCTGACCTACGAGGTAGTCGACCTTCTCACGCGGGCCGGGTTGGGCCAGTCGACCTGTGTGGGCGTCGGGGGCGACCCGATCATCGGAACGACGTTCGTCGAGTGCTTGCGGGAGTTCAAGAACGATCCCCAGACTCGGGCACTGGTCGTCTGCGGGGAGATCGGGGGGTCGGACGAAGAGGACGCCGCCGCCTTCATCGCCGAGCACCTGCCCGAGCTGCCGGTCGTGGCCTTCGTCGGCGGGCGCAACGCGCCGCCGGGGAAGTCGCTCGGCCACGCCGGCGCGATCATCTCGGGCGGATTCGGGACGCCCGAGGGCAAGGTAGCCGCCTTCGAGGCCGCCGGGGTCCCGGTGGCGCAGCGGCCATCAGAAATCCCTCAATTGGTCGCCGAAAGGCTGGCGGTTCGAGCATAATCCCGAGGCCGCCCCTTAAAGGAGGCTAAAGGAGCCGTACCCTTCCTGAGCAAATCCTTGGCGCAGTGGGTCACCCTGTGAAGAACCTGAGGCCATCCGGGCAGCAGGGCACTGGGCGGCTCGCTCTTTGACAACTTAACAACAACAGAGGGTTAAACGAACATGAGTTCACATCGAACCCTCCGTCACGCGGCTGTCACCGCACTGTTGCTTTTAGGCATACTCAGCCAGGGAACATGGGCACTGGCTGGAGTCACCGGCAACATCTCGGGGACGGTCAAGGACTCCAGTGGCGCACCGATTGCCGGCGTAGAAGTGCAGGCTGTCGCGCCCTCCGAAGTCCGATCCGCGTCGACGGACGCGGGGGGACATTTTGTTATCCTCTCGCTCGGTCCAGACACGTATACAATTAACCTTACTCGGTCGGGATATCAGAGCGTCTCATTTCCGGGCGTAACGGTATTTGCGGACCAAACACAGAGCGTCGCCTATACAATGGTGAAGGCGCTCAAGACGATTGCTCGGGTCACGTCCCAGGCCGGTGCGTCGCTGGTCAAGTCCGGCGTCGGCAGCGACCTGTATAGCGTCAACGCCACGCAGGCTGCGGCCGCAAAAGCGCTGGGCGGGGGCGGCAACCTGAACAACGCCTACTCGGCCATGGCCTCGGTCCCCGGCGTGCAAACGTCGCCGGGCGGCATGGGCTGGGACTTCAACAACGCGTACGTCCGCGGCCAAAACGGTTACTACACCGGGTTTGAGTACGACGGCATCCCGGTCAACCGCGCGTTCGACAACTACAACGCCTCCACCGAATCCAGCCTGGGCCTCCAAGAGCTCCAGGTCTACACCGGCGGCGGCCCGTCGAGCGTCGGCTCGGCCGGCACGGCCGGGTTCATCAACCAGGTGATCAAGACGGGTACCTTCCCGGGCTTCGCCAATGCGAATCTCGGAATCGGCACCCCGACGTTCTACCATCAGGCGCAGGTCGAAGTCGGCGGATCGACGCCCGACCGGACGTTCAGCTACTACGTCGGGCTCCTGGGCTACAACCAGGCGTACCGGTTCCTGGACTCCAGCAACGGCGCCGGCTACATGACTCCGGGCGGCATCTACTCGGGTCCGGCGGCCATCGGCTTCGGCATCGGCTACATCTGCACGACGGCCAACTGTCAAGGCGTCAAGCCGTCGTGTCCGGTCGGAGCCGGCCCCAACAACTTGAGCGGAGCGGGCTGCTGGGAGTTCTACAGCGGACTCGACGCGTTTCCGGATACGATCAGTGACCGCGAAAACGTGATCAACCTGCACATGGGCATTCCCAAGCGCAACGGTCTGCGGGATGACGTGCAGCTGATGTGGAGCGGTTCGGCGCTCAACAACTACTTCTACCAATCGCCGAACGACATCGGCACCAGCTTCAACCAGTTCTCGTGGGCACTCTTCCACGGCGCCCACACGGCGCCGGTCTGCGGCCAGACCGTGGTGGTGCCGTGGGCCAACGTCACCGCCAACGCGTGCGCGCCGGGCGCGTTCGCATCGTACGGTGACAACGTGGCCTACAACACGGCGTTCGGTACCGCCATCGCGAGCAGCCCGACGAACTTCAAGGCGCCGGGTCTGTACTACGTGCCGGGTACGCCGGCGCACGCGTTCAACGGACCGATCCCGCTGTACGACAACAACGTCAATCCGTTGACCAACGACACGGGCATCACGAAAATCCAGTACACCTACGCGCTGAGCCAATCGGCGTATCTGCGCGCGTACGGCTACACCTTCTACTCCGACTGGCTCCAAGAGAGTCCGATCTTCGGCGGAACCGACGAGAGCGTGGGCTCAGTTCCCTCGGCAGAGTATTTGTTGCTGACCCACACCGCGGGCGGCGCGCTGGACTTCCAGGATCAGATCAACGAGCAGAACCTGCTCACGCTCGACGGTAACTACTCGACGGCGGCCGTCACGCGCTTCAACAACTCGTCGGCCTACGCGGCCTGTCTCGGCTCATGTGCCATCGGCTCGCCGATCGGCTACATGGCAAAGGGAGCCAACGGTTTCACCTGCTACGGTACCAAAAACGGCAAGTTCGGCTACGCGGTTCCCTGCCTCTCGAGCAGTTACTATAGCGTCGCCAGCGGCAGCATCGTGGGGCCTTCCTGGACCAGCGGCGCGCTCTTAGGGCCTCAGTGTCCCGCCAGCGTGACGGGGTGCAGTGGCGGCTTCGCGGCTGCGGGAACGCCCGCTGCGCGCGCCGGCGCCACGTGGGACTCTCTATGGAGCGGCAACGCGACCGGCTCCTACAACACGGTCAAGCCGAAGTTCACCAACGCGGCGCTGGCCGATCAGTTCCGGCCCAGCGATAAGTTCCTGATCAACGCGTCGATTCGTTACGACAACTTCGCGTACGATCTCCCCGATTCGCTGACGCCCGCCGACTCGTTCTACGCCAACATGAGCGCGAACTACACGTGCGTGCAGGCGTCGACGAACCAGGTCCTCACGAAGCCGCTGCCTCCGGGCACGCCGCCGCCGGCGAGCGCACAGTACGTCGTCGGCGACTGCAACAAGGCCGCCGCGGCGCTCTTCCCAACCGGACCGAAAACCGGCTGGGTGCATCCCAACGGCACGACCCAGGACGGCGTTGCGGCGCCGAACTTCTCGGCCAGTTCGCCGTCGTCGTACAACCTGAACTACTGGAGCCCGCGGTTCTCGGCGACCTACACCATGTCGCCGGACACCGTGCTGCGGGCCTCGGCGGGACGCTTCACGCAACCGCCGATCTCCGCGTCGGTCCAGTACCTCAGCCTCACCGGCGACGACCGGTCGGTCTGGAACAACACGATGAACCTCGGGTTCTACTCGCCGTTCCACCCGATTCCGGGTATCTCGTCGGCGCAGTACGACCTGTCGCTGGAGCACCACTTCCGTGGGACGGACGTGAGCATGAAGCTGACGCCGTTCTACACGTGGGTCAACCAGTGGCAGCAGCAGACGTTCATCGGCTCCGGCTTCGTCACGCAAGTGCCGGTCGGCGTCAACCGCAACTACGGCGTGGAGTTCCAGTTGAACAAGGGTGACTTCACCCGCAACGGACTCTCCGGCCAGCTGGCCTTCACGTACACCAACTCGAAGGTCCAGTTCCAGAACGAGCCGCTCTCGAGCGGCGGTACGGTTCAGAACGAAATCAGTGCGCTGAACCAGGCGATCGCGGCGTATAATACGCTGACCAAGGCGGGCGGCGGCAGCCTGTGCTATCAACTGCAGCCCGGCCTAGTCTCGAAGTCCGTGTCGTGCAACGCCAAGCCGGTTCAGTGCATCCCGCCGTCAGGATCGAATCCTGGACTTAAGTGCGATGCGATCCAGAATCCCTACTACAACACGGCCGAGCAAGGACTGCTCGATCCCAACGGCTGGTACAATCCGTGGAGCACGGCGATCGCTCCCAACCTGAACTCGGCGCTGACGACCTACATCTCGCCGTACGTGGCGTCGCTGATCCTCAACTACCGACAGAACAAGCTGGCGATCACGCCCAGCTTCGTGTTCCAGTCCGGCGGCTACTACGGCAGCCCGCTCGACATCACGGGTCAGGATCCGCGAGCGTGCGCGGAAAATTCGGGTGCCACGGGGATCACCAAGGTCTCGCCCAAGACCAATCCGTTGCAGTGTAACTACCTCACTTCAACGTCGATTGGGACGGGCGTCCTCGGGTATCTCTACATCCCCAATCCGCAGACCGGGTCCTTCGCGGGGCCGGGCCAGTTCCAGAATCCGTCGATCATCGTAGGCAACCTCCAGGTGTCCTACGACGTGAGCCCGCGGATCAAGCTGACCGTGCTCGGCGCGAACCTGTTCCACTCGTGCTTCGGCGGTTCGTCGGAGCCGTGGACCCAGGCGAACCAGCCGGGATTTGCGGTGTGCGGATACGCCGCGGCGGGTGGGCCGTTCAACACGACGATCTACCCGAGCAACTTCTACAACGGCACCAGCATCTACGACTTCGCAGCCAACAAGGTGCACCCGCTCTACACGCAGAGCTACTACCCAACCACGGGCAACAACGGAGCAATCGGCGGCGCGCCGCCTCCGTTGAACGTGTACTTCAACGCAAGCGTGAAGATCTAAGCGGCTGGGCCCTCGGGGCCTTGGTTAGGAAAACAAGCGGGACCCTCCGGGGTCCCGCTTCGCTATGAGCAGGCACCGGATTCGAACCCACTGAAGATGCGGTCGTGATGCAGCGGCTTATCCTGTTGGGATCTGCCATCGTGTGCGCCTGTCTACTGCCGCTCGCGGCTCGTTCGGATGGCACGGCGGCCGCCGCGACCCAGACGCCTCCGCCCCAGATCTACCACATCGTTACGACGCCCTTATGCCAGCGGCTTCGCGACCGCATTCGTCCCGCGATCGCGATGATTCTACAGAACGACTCCTCGATCGCCAAGAGCCCGCCGCTGTTCAAGGATTACCAGCGTGGCACGCTCACCGCGATCGGCTCCGCATACCCGAATGGCAACGGCTCTCCGGCAGGCAATGATTCGATCAACAACCAGTCGCCCGAGACGTCGATGGCGTTGCAGCGGATGTCGTACCTCGTGCTGCCGATCGCACGGAATCTGATCGCGGCGCAGACCGCTCTGGACGACACGCAACTCGTCGAGCCGACGGGCAACGCCGGCGACGATCAGCGCCTGCGCGCGATCCGCGCACAGTTGCTCGACACGATCGCGTTTCAAAGCGCATCACTCGACCTGATCAACGGCTTCGTCCAGACGCAGCAGATGGGCGAGCTGCAGCACGTCGGTGAGGAATACTTGTCGGCCATTCAGAGCTCGGACACGACGGCGCATATGTACCAGGCGACGCCGAATCCTTGGCAAGATCCCAACACGCCCGGATTGAAGCCGAACCCTTATAATTTTGACGTCACTACGATCCCTGGTCTGGCTGTAGGTTACAATCCGCTCGGGAACATCATGGATGGCCTCCAGTGGCTTCGCGTCGAGACGCAGAAACGCGAAGACGCCGCCGGCAAGTCGGTCGCAGACGCGTGGGGCGGCTGCGGCAAATGAACTCGCACGTCAGTCATTTGAGGTTGAAAGAGTATGTCGAAAATAGCAGCTTGCGTTACACTCGCCGGAATCGTGCTTTCGCTGGCGCCGCTGACGGCCGGCGCCGACACGACGTCGATGGGAACGCTGGTCTACAATTTCAGCTATAGCGCCCAACAAAAAGTCACGGCGCGAGATTCGGCCAATCCGGTCGAGAATACGGATCCGAACGGCACCCTTGCAGCCGGAACCACGAACAATGGGATGTCTCACTACGCCGGGGAGCTCAACGACAAGGGTACGATGACCGTCGACGTCGTTCGTCAGCAGCCGGACGGGGCGCTGGTCGTCATGATCAGCGAGCAGGGCGAGAACATTCGGCGCGCGCCGGCGGCCGAGTGCGTCGTCTACGGCAACACGAACGTGATCTGTGACCCCAACAAGACCGTCTACACCGAAGAGTACACGCTGTTACGTTTCCTCGGCGGCAATTTCGTTGACCCGAATGCGCTCGACGCGCAGCGTCACTGGCAGGTCGTACAGAACACGCCGACGCTCGCCGTGAAGGCCGACTATACGATCACCAGCAACACCAACGGCGTCATGCAGATCGGCGAGACGCGCAGCCTGCGCAGTCCCAAGGGCGGAAGTCTGACCACCGACATCCAGAGCAAGATCGGGTACGACTTCAAGCGCTCCGTTCCGATGATGGTAGACGAGTACGTGACCCAGCGTCACGACGACGGCGTGGTCGGCACGTCGACGACGATCTATCAAACGACGCTGAATCTCGTCTCCGACACGATGGCCAAGACATAACGCGCCACGGCTACCGGTGCGAGGATTGCGAGAGCGCCATCTTCCCGGTGACGACGCGTAGCGAGCTCCAGTGGCTCAAAGACCGGGTTCATGTGGTCCGCGAGGTCGCGCGCCACTCGACCGACGGGCTGGACACGTGGATGATGGACGGTCTGGCGTTTCTGGACGAGCACGACGGCCACGCCGTCGTGCTCGTTTCACGGCGCCAGTAGAGCGCGAAGTCCAGCTCTGGACCGATTCTCGAAATAGGTCTATAATGGGCCTATGACGGTAGCGGCGGTCCTGGATCCTCTCGCAGTCCTGAGCGATTCCGGCCGGACGTCTGGGCCCGCGCTGCGGGCTTTCGAGCGGATCGGCGATCGTTGGCGGCTCTCACAAAAGGAGCGCTATACCATCCTGGGCCTGCCGAGATCCACGTACTTCACGGCCAAGAGGAACCCCGGCGTCGCGCGCCTCTCGCGCGATACGCTCGAGCGCATTTCCTACGTATTGGGGATTTACTCGGCCCTCAAGATCCTGCTTCCGCGCCGCGAGGCCGCCGATGCCTGGGTGCGCACGGCGAACGACAACTCGTTGTTCAAGGGACACCCGCCGATCGAGATGATGTTGGGGGGCACGGTCGGCGATCTCTTCGTGGTTCGCCGTTACCTCGACGGCGAGCGCGGTTGGTAACCCGTCTCCGCTCCCAGCGCGCGTACCACATCATTCCGTCGCGCTATCCCACCGTCGGCCTATTCGACGACGTTTCCGATCCGGCGGATCTCGAGGTCGTCATCGAGCTGGCGCAGGCCACCAACCCCAGGATTCTGGACGCGATCGGCAACATACGGCTGGTGCGTGACAAGGACCGCATCGCGGGCCCCGGGAGCACGCCGATCATGGCCGCATTCACGCACGCCAAGCCGAGCAGATTCTCCAACGGCACGTTCGGCATTTACTACGCGGCGGCCGAAGAGGCGACGGCCATTGCCGAAACCGCGTATCACCGCGGACGATTTCTCTCCGACGCGCACCTGGCAAACGAACGCCTGGACATGCGCGTCTACGCCGTGACGGCATCGGGCAGCTGCGACGACGTGCGCCCGCTGGCGTATGCCGATCCGATCTACGATCCCGACAGTTACGCCGCGTCACAGCCTTACGGCACCAAGCTCTACACCAAGAACGTGGTGGACGGCATCATTTTCAAGAGCGTGCGGCGCCGCAATGGCGATTGCTTCGGCATCTTTCGGCCAACCCGAATCGAGAGTTGCACCGTTTCGCGGCACCTCGAGTATCGCTTCGAAGATTACAAGCTCGCGAGCGTCCTCACTCTCGAGGAACACGTGTAAAAAAGGCCCGGCCCGAAGGCTAAGCGCTTTGTCATCCTGAGCGGGGTCGAAGGGGCTTTGTCATCCTGAGCGGAGTCGAAGGGGCTTTGTCATCCTGAGCGGAGTCGAAGGCCCTTTGTCATCCTGAGCGGAGTCGAAGGGTTTACTCGGGGATCTTCAAATGCTGCCCGATCTGCAGCGTGCCGCCGTGCAGGTGGTTGGCGTCGCTGATGCGGTCGACGATCTCTTGGACGTCGGCGCTGGGACCGGCATGGGCCGAGGCGATCGACCAGAGCGTATCGCCCGGGCGGACCGTCACGACGGCGTACCGCTGAGCGGTCGCGGCGTAGAGCCGGACGCTGGACAGCGTCGGCAACGCGACCATGAGAGCGAGCCCGGCGAGTGCGATCGCCGGCATAAGGGTGAACCGTTTGCGCCTACCCACTCTTGCCTCCTATATGTTGTGCCAAACGCCTGTTCGTCCACAATATTTTACCATGCCGGCTCGGAGCGCTGTCAAGGGGATTTCGAACGTATGTTTGCCTTTCGCCCCGGTTCATGATAGGCTTATACCCGCCATGAGTGCCAGGCGTATGGCATCCTTGGTTGCGCGGGAGAAGCAATGTCCAAAGAAACGATCGAAAAGCCGGCAACGGAACGGCAGCGGCGGATCCTCGAGATCATCCGAGACTTTACGGCCGAGCACGGTTATCCGCCCTCGGTGCGGGAGATCGGGGAGCGCGTTGGCCTCTCGTCCTCTTCCACGATCCACGCCCATCTTAAGGCGCTCGAGCGCCGGGGCCTGATCTCGCGGGATCCGACCAAGCCGCGGGCGCTGCGCTCGGCGGGGGGGCCGCCTCCCGCACGCAATGGGCTCGTGGTGCCGATCCTGGGCCGCGTCGCGGCCGGTGTCCCGATCACGGCACAGGAAGATGTCGAGGGTGAGTTCTTGCTGCCGTCGGACTACGTGCCGCGCGCCTCGGATGCGTTCATGCTGCGGGTCCAGGGAGACTCGATGGTCGACGCCGCGATTCTCGACGGCGATCTGATCCTGGTCCGGCCGCAGCGGAACGCCGAGAATGGCGAGATCGTCGTGGCGATGATGGAGGGTGAAGCCACGGTCAAGCGCTTCTATCGAGAGGCCGGCCGCATCCGGCTGCAGCCGGAGAATCGGGCGATGCCGCCAATTTACGCGAGCGATGTCGAGATCGTCGGTCGCGTCGAAGCCGTCGTCCGCCGCCTCTAGAGCTTTTCTCTCCTTCGAACGCCGGGCAGTCCCGCTCATGCGGCGGGTCGGCGAGTTGGCGTTCGTGGCGGCCGTGCGCGACGCGCTGCCGTGGAGCTTCCTCGCGCTCGCGGCGGCGTTCGTCGCGATCTTCGCAACGCAACTCGCGGCCGGCGAGCCTCAGACGCCGTCGTTGGGTCTGCGCCTCGCGTCGGCCCTGCTTCCCTCGTTCGGCGTCATGGCCGCGGCCCTGACGATCCTCCTAGCCGTGCGCCTCGCGCGCGCCGCCGGCTACGCCGTCGCGCCGCTGGTCATCGGGAGCGCGGCGTCGTTCGCGCTGGCGCTGCCGCGGCCGTTCGGGCCGGACGTCGTCGGGTATTTACGAGTCCTCGGCGCCGCGGGACTCTTCGTCGCGATCCTGGCGTGCGGCGTCGCGGCCGCGTGGATCGCGCTGCTGCGCGGGCGCGTGCGCGCTCCGCTGGCGGACTGGGGCGGCGGGCTGCTGGGCATCGCGACGTTTGCGCTGCTGTTCGCGCTGCATTTCTCGCTGCCCGCCGCGATCGCGGCGGCGATGCATCCGATCGCACAGCTCGGCGACACCTACCTCGCTCTGATCGCGATCGTCCTCATCGAGACGCTGTTGTGGACCGCGGGCGTCCACGGCCCCGCGATGCTCGCGGCCATCGTCACGCCGGTCTACCTCACGATGCAAATGCAGAACACGCACGCGTTTACGGTGCACGCACCGCTGCCGTACATCGTCGTGATCTCGCTCTTTCTCTTCGTGTTCCCGGGGGGAGCCGGCGCGACGCTGCCGCTCGCGGGACTCCTCGCGATCTCCGCGGTTCCGCGCCTGCGCCGCGTCGGCCGCGCGACGTTCATCCCTTCGCTGTTCAACCTCAACGAGCCGTTGCTCTTCGCGGCGCCGGTCGTCTTCAACCCGCATCTCGTCGTGCCGTTCGTCGGCGCGCCCCTGGTTCTCGCGACCGTCACCTATGCCGCCGTTGCCGCCGGGTTCGTCTCGCGCCCCGCGTTCTACATTCCGTCGTCCGTGCCGACGTTCGTCTCGACGTTTTTGGCGACGCAGGACCTGCGCGCGATCGCGCTCGCCACGCTCAACATCGTCATCGCAACGCTCATCTACTATCCGTTCGTGCGCGCGTACGAGCGTCACGTCATGGACGAATCAACGTGATCGCGGAGCTGTGCGACACGTTCGGCATCGCGGGAAACCTGCGCGCCGCCGCACTCGACGCGTACGCGCGGATGGCGACGATAGAGTACCCCGCACTCAAGCGCGTGCAGGCCGGCGTGCTCCGGGCGTTCCTCGACGAGGGCATCGCGGAGAGCGATCTGGCCGGCGGCCTCGGTTACGGCTACGACGACCCGGCGCGCGCGCGTTACGAGTCTCTTCTGGCGCGCGTCCTCGGGGCGGAGCGCGCCATCGCGCGTCTCTCGATCGTGAGCGGCACGCACGCGATCGTTGCCGCCCTGGCGGCGTGCACTCCGCCCGGCGGCACGCTGCTCGCGATCTCCGGCGCGCCGTACGATACGCTGCGCAATGCCATCTGCGACGCGCCGCACGCACTCGTGCGTCACGGCATCGCGTACCGCGAGCTCGCGTTGGCGAGCGATGGCGGCATCGATCTGCCCGCCGTCCGCGCGGCGCTGGCGGCGCGCGACGTCGCGGCCGTGTTCGTGCAGCGCTCGCGCGGCTACGCGCCGCGGCGCTCGCTATTCGTGGCAGAGTGCGAGCGCGCGTACGCGGCGATCAAGGACGCCGCTCCTGAGGTAACCGTGCTCGTCGACAACTGCTACGGCGAGCTCGTCGAGGACCGCGAACCCGCCGCGGCGGGCGCGGACCTGGTGATGGGCTCGCTGATCAAGAATCTGGGCGGCTCGCTGGCTCCCGCCGGCGCCTACGTGGCCGGTCGCGCGAACCTCGTCGAACGCGTCGCCGCACGCCTCTACGCGCCCGGGCTCGGCGCGGCGCTCGGGCCCTCGCTCGGCCTGGGCCGAGCGCTCGTGCACGGGCTTTTCCTTGCGCCGGCGATGGTCGAGCGCTGTCTACGCGGGCTGGACTTCTTCGCGGCGTTCTTCGAGCGGCTCGGCTTCGCCGTCGACCCCGTCGCGGGCGAGCCGCGCACGGACATCGTGCAGGCCATCCGGCTCGGCGAGCCCGGGCTGGTCGCGAAGTTCGCGGCCGGGCTGCAGTCGGCGCTGCCGGTGAACGCGCGCTTTCGGCCCGAGCCCGGGCCGGTGCCGGGCTACGCCGAGCCCGTGATCATGTCGTCGGGCGCGTTCGTTAGCGGCTCGACGATGGAGCTGTCATGCGATGCGCCGATGCGCGCGCCGTTCGAGGTGTACGTGCAGGGCGGCGTTAGCGCCGCGCACGCCTATTTGGGCGCGCTCTTCGCGGCGCGCGCGCTCTCGTCCGAGCCGAGGAATCCGTAGAAGTAATAGCGGCAGCCGTCGGTGGTCGTGACGACGACGCGAGTCTCTTCGATGGCGGCTTCCGCCACGCGCTTGCCCGCGAGGCGGCGGAGGACGTCCTGAACCTGCAGGAACTCCGCGGCGCGCAGGCCCTCGGGCTCCGCCTCGAGCAGGTCGATCAGCTCGTCGATTCGGTCGTTCATGCCTTCTGTCTTAGTAATCGTCAGGGTCGAGGCGGGTTCTTAGCCATAGGAACGCCAGGAGGCGCCCGGATCGCCTAGAGAAGGGCTGGCGGCCATGTACCTGCTCGAAGTGCTCAGCGGCCCACTCGACGGCAAAACGTGGGCGTTCGAGCGCGAGATCACGATCGGTCGCGACGATGCCAAGGCGGAGGCGTGCCTCGCCCTGGACCGCTACGTCTCGCGCCGGCACGCGCGGCTCCAGATCGCCGCCGGCGCGATCCGCCTCACCGATCTGCGCAGCCGCAACGGCACGCGCCTCGACGGCAAGGCCGTCGTCGGCGCCGTGCCGCTGCCGGTGGGGGTGCCGTTCGTCGTCGGCCGCACCATGCTCCGGGTAACGCGCACGTAAGCACTGCGTATGGAAACTGCTCGCACCGTGACGCAGGCGCGCGTGCTTTTCGATGCGCTGCCGCGTCCGCTTGGATTCGTGCCTACGATGGGCGCGCTGCATGCCGGTCACCTCGAGCTCGTGCGACGGGCGCGGCAGAGGTCGGCCTCCGTGGCGGCGTCCATCTTCGTCAACCCGATGCAGTTCGGCCCCAACGAGGATCTCGCGGCCTATCCGCGTGACGAAGCCGGCGATCGCGCCAAGCTCGCTGCCGCGGGGGTCGACGCTCTCTTCATTCCGGAGGCGGCGGCGATGTACGCCCCGGACTTCACGAGCTACGTCGACGTCGGTCCACTCGGAACGATTCTGGAAGGAGCGGTGCGCCCGCACCATTTTCGCGGCGTTACCACGGTCATGGCAAAACTGCTCAACATCGTCGCGCCCGACGTGCTGTTTCTCGGGCAGAAGGACGCGCAACAGGCGGCGATTCTGCGCAAGATGATCGCCGACCTGAACTTTCCGGTGCAGCTCGAGATCGTTCCGACGGTGCGCGAGCACGACGGCCTCGCGATGTCGAGCCGCAACCGGTATCTGGACGCGCAGCGGCGCGCGGACGCCCCGACGCTGCATCGCGCGCTGCTGGCCGTGGCCGACGCGCTGGCGCGCGGCGAATCGAAGTCCGAGGCGATCGCCGCGGGCGCCGCCGCGCTGAGCCCTGATGCGCAGCTCGACTATCTCGAGATCGTCGATCCGCAGACGTTCGCTCTGCTCGAGCGACCGCGCTCGCCCGTGCTCGTCCTGGGTGCCGCGCGCTTCGGCTCGACGCGGCTCATCGACAACTTGTTATCGGAATGAACGGGGCGCGCATCTTCCTAGGCGTCAGCGGCGGGATCGCGGCCTATAAGGCGGCCGCGCTCACGAGCACGCTCGTGCAACGCGGCGCGCTCGTCGACGTCGTGATGACGGCCGAGGCCGAGCGCTTCGTCACGCCGCTCACCTTTGCGTCGCTGACGGCGCGGCCGGTCTACGCGTCGCTCTGGGATGCTCCCGAACGCATCCCGCACATCCGGCTCGTGCGCGAGGCTGACGTCGCGCTGGTCGTCCCGGCGACGGCCAACGTCATCGCGAAGCTCGCGGCCGGCATCGCCGACGATCTTCTCACGACGGCGCTGCTCGCGGCGCGCATCCCGCGCATCCTGGCGGCCGCGATGAACGAAGCGATGTACCAAGATCCGGCGACGCAGGCGAATCTCGCGGCGCTGCGCGCACGCGGGTTCGAGATCGTCGATCCGGAGCGCGGCTTCTTGGCGGAGCGCGAGCTCGGCGTCGGGCGTCTGGCCGCCGAGGAACGCATCCTCGACGCTCTGGAAACGACGCTGGCGCGCCGCCGGGCGCTGCTCGACAAGCGCGTAGCGATCACGGCCGGTCCGACGCGCGAGGCGTTCGATCCGATACGCTTCTTGAGCAACGCGTCGAGCGGCGCGACGGGCATTGAGCTCGCGCGCGAGGCGGCGCTGCGCGGCGCACGCGTGACACTGCTGCTGGGGCCTACGCTGCTCGAGCCGCCCGCCGGCGTCGACGTCGTGCGCATCACGACCGCGACCGAGCTCTACGACGCCGCGCTCGAGCACGCGGCCGGCGCCGATCTTACGATCGCGACAGCGGCCGTCGCGGACTGGCGGCCCGTGCAGCGCTCCGATTCGAAGGTGAAGAAGACCGGCGAAGATCTTACTGTGCGACTGACGTCCAACCCTGACGTGCTCGCCGAGCTCGGCCGGCGAAAGAGCTCCGGCTTCTTGGTGGGCTTCGCGGCCGAGACGGACCATCACGAGGAGCGAGCGCGAGAGAAGCTACGCGCGAAGAACCTAGATGCGATTGCCGTCAACGACGTGTCGGGCGAGCGCGGTTTCGGCCCGGGCGACAACGCACTCGTGTTGCTCTGGGGTGAGTCGGGACGGCGCGAGCTCGGGCGTGCCGGCAAGGCGGTGCTGGCCGCACGCCTGCTGGACGCGGTCGAGGAGCTGATGCGATGCTCCTGACGATCGACGTCGGCAACACGGAGACGAAGCTCGGCTGTTTCGCGGAGTCCGAACTGAAGCACACGTGGCGCGTGACGACCGACCGGCGGCGTACTCCCGACGAGTACGGCGTGTTCTTCACTCAGCTCTTCGCTACCAGCAGCGTCGAACCGCGCGCTATCGACGCGATCGCAATCGCGAGCGTCGTGCCAAAGCTCGATCCGGTTCTGGAGTCGGCTTGCAAACGCTTCTTCGACGTCGCGCCGGTGTTCTTGAAGCCGGAGACGCAGCGCCTGATCCCGATCGTGACCGAGAACCCGTCGGAAGTCGGCGCGGATCTCATCGCGGCCGCGATCGGAGCGCGCAGCAGCTTCGGCGCCCCGCTGATCGTCATCAGCTACGGCACCGCGACCGTGTTCATCGCGATCTCCCCCGGCGGCGAATACTTGGGCGTGGCGATCGCGCCGGGCGTGACGGTCTCGATCGACGCGCTGATCGGGCGCACTGCCAAGTTGCCGCAGATCGCGCTCGAGGCGCCCGGCAGGGCGATCGGACGCAACACGGTGGAGGCGCTGCAGAGCGGCATCGTCTACGGCTTCGCCGGGCAGGCGGAAGCCATCGTCGCGCGCATGCGCCGCGAGATGGACGCCGCCGTCCGCGTGGTCGCCACGGGCGGTCTCGCCGAGATCGTCGCCCCGCAGACGCCGATCGTCGACGCAATCGCTCCGCACCTGAGCCTGACGGGCCTGCGCCTGTTCCACGACGCCGAGGCGCGCGGCGACGAGCCGTTTAAGAGATAACGGCATGCGTCCCCCGCCGCTGTGCATCGGTTCGATCGAAGTTTGGCCGCCCCTGATTCTGGCGCCGATGTCCGGCGTTACGAACCGAACCATGCGTGCGCTCTACCGCCCGTTCGGACTCGGCCTCACGGTGACGGAGTTCGTCTCGTCCAACGCGCTCGCGTACGGCAGCCGCCGGACGATGGAAATGATCGACCAGCACGGGCTCGAGAAACCGGTCTCGACGCAGCTCTGGGGCGACGACCCCGCGACGATGGCGTCGGCCGCGAAGGTCGTGCGCGAGTGCGGCGCGGACATCGTGGACATCAACTTCGGCTGTCCCGCGCCGAAGGTCACGAAGACCAACGGCGGATCCGCGTGTCTGCGCGATCCGGATCGCTGCGAGGCGATCATGCGCGCCGTCGTCGCCGCCGTAGAGTGCCCCGTAACGATGAAGATGCGGCTCGGTTGGACCGAAGACGCGCTCGTCTACGTCGACGTCGCGCGCCGCGCGCAAGACGCGGGTGTGCGGGCCGTTACGTTGCACGCGCGCACCGCGAAGCAGTTCTATAAGGGCGAGGCCGATTGGGATCACATCGCGCGGCTCAAATCCGCCATCGACATTCCCGTGATCGGCAACGGCGATCTCGACGATCCGCACCAGGCGATGCAACGCATGCGTGACAGCGGCGTCGACGCGATCATGTTGGGCCGCGCCACGCTCGGCAACCCGTGGCTGATCTCGCAGATTCGCGACCTGATGGAAGGACGCGAGCCGCAGCTCACGCCGGTCGCGCCGGATCGCTTGCGCTTCGCGCTCGAGCACTATCGCCGGATGGTCGACGAGCTCGGAGAGCCGCGCGCGGTGCCGCAGATGCGCAAGCACATAGCGCTCTATCTCAAGGGCATCCCCGGCGCGGCAGCTCTGCGCGAGCGAATCATGCGCCTGGATTCGGCTGCCGAGACGATCGCAACGATCGAAGAAACGATCGCGCGGCTGGAGCTCGCTCCGCTGGTCGCCGCATAAACGTGATCGAGCAGCGGCGGGATCTCTACGGCGCGGCATCGCCACAGGCGTTGGCCGCGGAGACGTACGAGAACTACAAGCTGTTCGTTAATCCGCCGCTCGCGCGAGTGATGAAGCTGTCGGGTTCGCCCGTCGAGGTGCGGGCGCAGGGCTGCACGATCTGGGATCAGACCGGCAAGGCGTACTTGGACTTTGCCGGGGGCTACGGCGTCTTCACGGTCGGATACGGCCATCCGCGCGTCGTCGAGGCCGTGCGCGCGCAGCTGGAGCTCATCGCTCTGTCCGGCAAGACGATGTTCAACGTCCTGCTCGGGCGCGCGGCGCGCCGGCTCGCCGAGCTCGCGCCCGGCGATCTGCAAATTTCGTTCTGGTGCAACAGCGGCACCGAGGCGATCGAGGGCGCGATCAAACTCGCGCGCGCCGCCACTCGGCGCGCGAAGATCGTGGGCACGATCGACGCCTATCACGGCAAGACGCTCGGCGCGCTATCGGTCAGCGGGCGCGAGAGCTACCAGTCGCCGTTTCGTCCGTTGCTGGCCGACTCGGTCTCGATACCGTACGGCGATTCGGACGCGTTGGAGCCGGCGTTGCGGGATGCGGCGGCGTTCGTCGTCGAGCCCGTTCAAGGCGAGGGCGGAATCAACGTTCCACCCGCGGGGTATCTGCGGGCGGTGCGTGAGGTGTGCGATCGAACGGGCGCGTTGTTCGTCGCGGACGAGGTCCAGACCGGACTCGGGCGCTGCGGCTATCGCTTCGGGTGCGACCGCGACGGCGCCGTGCCCGACGTGATGACGCTCGCGAAGGGACTCTCCGGCGGCGTCGTTCCGGTCGGCGCGTTCATCGCCCGCCCGAACGTGTGGGAGCGCGCGTACGGCGACGCGCCGCTGGCCCACACCTCGACGTTCGGCGGCGGCGAAATCGCGTGCGCGGCGGCGCTGGCGGCGATGGACGTGTTGGAGGAGGAGTCGCTCGCGCAGCGCGCGCGCGAGCAGGGCGAACGGCTGCTGCGCGGAGCGCGCGCAGTCGCTAACGAGTTTCCCGCAGTCGTGCGCGAGGCGCGCGGGCTCGGGCTGCTTGTCGGCGCGGAGTTGACGCACGAGGGCTACGGCGGCTACGTCATCCCCGAGATGCTCAAGGCCGGCGTCACGGCGGCCTGGACGCTCAATCAGCAGCGCGTCATTCGCCTCGAGCCGCCGCTCGTCGTTACCGCGGAGGAGATCGACCGTGCGTTACAGGCGCTGCGCTCGGGCGTCGCCGCGGCGTATGACAAGCTCGGCAATCTCTGCGCGTAACCGATGCCGTATGTCGAGAGCAGGATCGTGATCGACGCCCCCGCGCGAGTCGTCTACGAGCTGGCAAAGGACCAGGAGCGATTTCCCGAGTTCATGCCTGACGTCGAGACGGTGACGATCCTGGAGCGCAGCGCCGCCGGCGCGATCTCACGCTGGAAGACGCTCGTCGAGGAGGCTCCGATCGAATGGACGGAAGAGGATCGCTTTGACGACGAGGCGTTGCGCATCGATTATCGGCTGCTGGAGGGGGACCTCGACAAGTTCGAGGGGGCCTGGACCTTCGAGCACCGCGACGGCGCGACGCACGTCGTGCTGGGCGTCGACTACGATTTCGGCGTTCCGACCCTCGCCGAGCTGATCGGACCAACACTGCAACAGAAGGTGCGCGAGAACAGCGAGATGATGCTGGCCGCGCTCAAACGTCAAGCGGAGCAACAATGAAATACGAGCGGTTCCTCAATTCGCCGGTGTTCAAGCGGTTCGTCCGGCGAAGGCTCTTCGATCGCGAGTCGGTGTTCAGCCGAATGCTCCTCGCGTGGTTCTCGGCGCGGTCGATGGGCCGCCGCCTTCCGGCCACGCCTGAGGGCGTGCGCGACTCCGAGCTGTTCAACCAGTGGTGGTACTACAGCTTCGAGCTGGCCCCCGGAGTGATGACCAGCTCGTCGTTTCCGGTGGACTTTCCGCTCCTGCCGCGCATGCTGATGCGTAACGCCGATCTGACCGGATGCGACTGCCTCGACATCGGCAGCGTCGAAGGTCTCATGCCCATCCTGATGTGCCGGCAGGGCGCTCGCGAGGTGATCGCGACCAACCCCCACCTTTACAACTACGAGAAGATGCAGGCGGTCCGAAAACTCTTCCGCGTCAACTTCAAGTTCCGCCAGATCGGCTCGCTGTACGACGTCAGCCGCAAGGTCGGAAATAAGGCCTTCGACCTGATCAACTTGTCGGGGGTGTTGTATCACGTCTATTCGCCGATGCACGTGATCGCCGGGCTCCGCCCGCTGCTGAAGAAGAACGGGTTGATGATCGTTTCGACGAACGTCGTGAGGAGACCGGATTTTTCCATGGAGTTCAACGACCGCGGCAAGCTCCAGCGCGAGGCCACGACGTACTGGTATCCGTCGATTCCCCTGTACGACTATTTGCTGCGCTACTTCAAGCTGCTGCCGATCGACTGTCTTTATCATCCGTACGCGCGCGACGACTCGACGCGCTTCACCGCCGACTTCGAGTCGGGCTATCTGTCGGTCGTGTGCCGCGCCACCGAGGAGCCGTCGTTCGAATCGTCCGATACGTGGGCGCCGGAATCCATCACCGACTCGTACGAGAGCATTCTGCTCTGGGATCAGGCCAAGGAGTCCGCGCAACCGGCGTCGGCGATCGGCTACGGTCACGCACCGGGCGCGCACCTGATGCACGAGGGCGGCCGATCGCTCGATCTTTGGAAGGCCGTCAACGAGCTGCCGCCGGTCGGCGTCGCCGGCACGCCGCAAGATACGCACGCACTGCTGCTCTCCGACCGTGCGTAGAACTCGCGAGGGTCCGTGAACAAGTTCTGCTTCGTCATCCACCCGCTGTCGTTCGACGACATCGCGCGCTACGAGCCGGGAGCCAAGGGCAAGGGTGAGCCGATCTTGCGCAAGATCATGGAGTGGATGCCGCCCTACGCGGCGGTGCACGTCACGGGCGTGCGCGCTCCCGACGGGCGCGAGACCGAGGGCTGGTTCGTAGCGGCGCCGCTCTTGCCGCAGCAGCTGATGGATTTTCCGCGTGAGGAGGTGTACCGGCGCGTGCTCGGCGCGATCGAGATCGGAGCGCAGCGCGGCGCGCACGTAGCGGGGCTCGGCGCGTTCACCGGCGTCGTCGGCGACGCGGGGATCACGATCAACGAGCGGTCACCGATCCCGGTGACGACCGGCAACTCACTGACGATCGCCGCGGGCGTGCAGAGTCTCTTTCGCGGCGCGTCGGAGATGGGGATCGATCCGGCGTCGTCGACGGCGGCCGTCATCGGTGCGACCGGTTCGATCGGCGCCGCGTGCGTGCGGCTCATCGCGCCGAAGGTCAAGCGCATCGTGCTCGTCGCGCGCAACGAGACGCGCCTGCGCAAGTTCCACGAGAGTGTCGAACCGACTCTGCCGTGCGCGAGCGAACACACGACCGATCTGACGTCGGCCGTGCGTTCGGCGCGCCTGATCCTGACCGCCACGACCTCGACGCAGGACGTAATCGAGCCGGAGGACCTGCAGACGGGCGCCGTGGTCTGCGAGCTGTCGCTGCCGCACGACGTCAGCCGCCGCGTCGCGCAGCAGCGCCCCGACGTCCTCGTCGTCGAGGGCGGCAACATGGTCGTGCCGGGGAGTCCGCGCTTCGACCGCGTGCGCGAGCCCGGCACGGAGTTCGACCTGAACCTCCCGCCGCGCACCGCGCTCGCATGCATGAGCGAGACGATGATCCTCGCGCTCGAGGGACGCTTGGAGCCGTACACGCTCGGCCGCGGCATCAGCCTCGAGCGCGTCGTCGAGATCTCGGAAATGGCAGAGCGTTGCGGCTTTTCGCTCGCCGACATGCGCGCCTTCGACGCGGCCATCACGCCCGAGAGACTCGCCGCCACCCGCGCCGCGGCAGAGGCGCTGAGCGGAGCGACTCCATGAAAACCGTCGTCTCGGTATCGCTGGGTTCCAGCAGTCGCGACCATCGTGCCCACGTGAGTTTCCTGGGCGAAGAGTTCGACATCTCCCGGGTAGGTATGGACGGCAAGCTCGATGCGGCGATCGCCAAAGTGCGCGAGCTCGACGGCAACGTCGACGCGATCGGCTTGGGCGGCATCGACGTGTATCTCTATGCCGGGCGACATCGCTACGCGCTGCGCGACGGACTCCGGCTGCTCGAGGCGGCCAAGGTGACGCCTATCGTCGACGGCAGCGGGCTGAAGAACACGCTGGAACGCGAGGCCGTGCGCTTCATGCAAGACGACCTCGCGATCGATCTGCGTGGGACGCGTGTGCTGATGGTCAGCGCGCTGGATCGCTTCGGCATGGCGCAGGCGCTCGTGGACGCGGGCGCCGACGTGCTGTTCGGCGACTTCATCTTCGCGCTCGACAAGGACATGCCGGTGCGCGACCTGCACGAGTTCGAGAAGATGGCCGAGAAGTATCTTCCCGACGCGTGCAAGCTGCCGTTTCAATTCTTCTACCCGACCGGAAAGAAACAAGAGAAGCCGCCGGAGCCGAAATATCCGCAGTACTATCACGACGCCGACATCGTCGCCGGCGACTTCCATTTCATGCGCCAGTTCATGCCCGAGCGGCTGGACGGGAAGATCATCCTGACGAACACCGTCACGCAAGGCAACGTCGAGGAGCTCACCGCGCGCGGCATACGAATGCTGATCACGACGACGCCGGATCTCGCGGGCCGGTCGTTTGGAACCAACGTTCTCGAGGCGGCGCTGCTCGCGCTGCTGGGGAAGGCGTGGAGCGAGGTCGTGCCGGCGGACTACGAGCGCGTGCTGCACGAGCTGCGGCTGAAACCCCGTGTCGTTAAGGCGGATTGAGACTGGGTATGCTGCCCCGTGGCAGGCCTCCCGTAGTGCAGGAGGCCTTGAAGCGGCCCCCTTAGAACAAACCGCGCCAGCGTTGGAGAATACGCCGTTACGTGCTGTGGGGTTCGCCCTTGAACCCCGGTGAGGGTCTATAGGTTGAACGACAAGGAGATCGTCCTGACCGCGGAAGGTCTATCGAAGCTGGAGCATGAGCTCGACGAGCTCAAGAGCGTCCACCGGCGAGAGGTCAACGATCGCATCCGTCAGGCCAAAGAGTACGGCGACCTGAGCGAAAACGCGGAATACGAAGACGCCAAGCAGGAGCAGGCGTTCATCGAGGGCCGCATCCTGAAGCTCGAGGCGATGATTCGTAACGCCCGCATCATCGACGAGTCGGAGTACGTCGCCGACGAGGTGCATCTCGGCGCGGTCGTCAGGGTCAAGGACCTCAAGAACAACGAGAACTACGAGTTTTCGATCGTCGGTTCGGCCGAGGCCGATCCGCCGAATCGCCGCATCTCCAACGAATCGCCGCTGGGCAGCGCCCTGATGGGCCACAAAAAGGGCGTGACCGTCGACGTCGCCACGCCGCGCGGGCTCGTTAAATACAAGATCGAATCCATCAAGAGCAACGCACCGAAAAAGGCCGCAAAGAAAGCTTCGTAAGTAGGAATCTTCTTGGAAGAATTCGGCAAGACCGAAGCAGCGCTCGTGGCGGCCAGACGTGAGAATCTGGCCGCTTTGCGTTCTCGGGGGAAGGATCCGTTCGCGCAGCGGCGCGCCGACGTGGACGCGACCGCCGCCGAGCTATCGGAGCGCTACGGTTTTCTCGAGGCGGGACAGGATGCGGCCGCCGAAGCCTGGAGCCTCGCGGGCCGGATCCTCACGAAGCGCACGATGGGCAAGACGATCTTCGCGGACCTCGGCGACCGCACCGGAAGGCTGCAGCTCTACGTGCGCAAGCAGGACGTCGGCGACGAGGCCTTCGCCGACTGGGGCGATCTCGATCGCGGGGATCTCGTCGCGGTGCGCGGCTACATGTTTCGCACCAAGCTCGGCGAGCTGACGCTCCACGTCACGAAGTTTAGCGCGATCGGCAAGGCGCTGCGACCGCTGCCCGACAAGTGGCACGGTCTGCAAGACGTCGAGAAGCGCTACCGCCAGCGCTACCTCGACCTGATCGTCAACCCGGACGTGCGCGACGCCCTGGTCATGCGCAGCCGGCTGGTCGCGGAGATGCGGCGTTTCATCGATTCGCACGGCTTCTACGAGGTGGAGACGCCGACGCTGCTGCACCTCGCGGGCGGCGCCGCGGCGCGGCCGTTCGTCACGCACTGCAACGCGCTGGACAAGGCGATGCAGCTGCGCATCGCCACGGAGCTGAACCTCAAACGTCTGATCGTGGCGGGGCTCGAGCGCGTCTACGAGATCGGGCGCATCTTCCGCAATGAGGGCATCGACACGACCCACAATCCCGAGTTCACGATGCTCGAGCTCTACGCGGCGTATTGGGACGTGTCCGACATGATGGATTTCAACGAGGCGCTGATCGCGAATCTCGTCTCGATCGCCACCGACGGCGGCACCGACCTGCCGCACGGCGACGCGACGATCTCGTTCGCGAGGCCGTTCGCGCGCGTCGAGTATCTGGACGCGATGGCGCGGTTCGGGGGCGGAAAATTCACGCGCGCACGGCTGCTCGACGCCGCGGCGTCGGCGGGGATCCTCGACGAGCTCGGCCTGCCGGCCTCGCCGACTCACGGCCACGCGCTCGACAAGATCTTCGAGCGCATCGTCGAACCGAATCTTGTCGCGCCGACGTTCGTCACCGGCTATCCCGTCGTGATCTCGCCGCTCGCGAAGCGGCGCGCGGACGATCCCGAGATCGCGGACCGCTACGAGCTGTTCTGCGGCAACATGGAGATATCCAACGCGTTTACCGAGCTCAACGATCCCGACGACCAGCGCGCGCGCTTCGACGCGCAAGTCGCTGAGCGACTCGCCGGCAACGAGGAGATCCCCGAGCCGGATTGGGACTACGTGCGCGCGCTCGAGTACGGCATGCCGCCCACCGCGGGGATCGGCGTCGGCGTCGATCGGCTGGTCATGCTGCTGACCAATCAACGCTCGATACGCGAAGTGCTGCTCTTCCCGCTGCAACGTCAACACGGATGACGACGCCGCAGCGCATCGCGATCCTCGCGCTCGTGCTTTTTGCGACGGCGCTCGCGCCGCTGTCGCCCGAGACACCGACCGGCTATTACTATCTCGACCCGCGCCGCATCGACCTCACGACGTTTTTGCCGCCGCCGCCCGAGACCGGCTCGCCCGAGGCGCGTGCGGACATCGCTGCGGTGAACGCGGTCGTTGCGACGCGCAGCCCGGCGCAGCTGCTCGAGGCGCGTGAGGCGTCCGCGCGCAGCGTCTTCTTCTTTGCGCCGTCGGTCGGAGCGGGCTTCACGCCCGAGCGCTTGCCGCTGACCGCCGCGTTCTTCGATCACATCGGCGCCGACGTGCAACGGCTCGTCGCATCGGCGAAGGAGTACTGGGAGCGGCCGCGCCCCGACGGAACCGGAAAGAAGCCCTCGTATCCCAGCGGACACGCCGCGTTCGCGTCGTCGTCGGCGATCGTCCTGTCGCAGCTGCTGCCCGAGCACCGCTACGCGATCTTCTCGCAGGCGCGCATCTTCGCGGCGAACCGCATCCTGATGGGGCTGCACTATCCGACCGACATCGCGTCGGGATGGACGGCCGGCACGCTAGCCGCGTACGTGATGATGCACGACGCTTCGTTCAGCCGCGACTTCGCGCTCGCGCGCGCCGAGCTGCGACGCGCGCGCTTCACGGCCGCAGCCACTAGGTAATCCCGATCGACCTGCGTCTCGCCGTCGAATACGACGGCACGGAGTTCTGCGGGTTTCAGTGGCAGCCGGCCCTGCGCACCGTCGCCGGCACGCTGGAGGGCGCACTCGCGAAACTCTTCGAGGAGCCGATCAAGATCACGGGCGCCGGCAGAACCGATGCGGGCGTGCACGCGAGCGGACAGGTCGTCTCGTTCTCGGCGAGCCGGCCGTTTGAGCCGGAACGCCTGGCAGTCGCGCTCAACGCCCTGCTGCCGCGGGACTGCAGCGTCCGCGACGCCACGGAGGTGGAGAGCGATTTTTCGGCGCGCTTCTCGGCGCTCGAGCGGACGTACGTCTATGCCATCCTGAACCGGCGCGACCGCAGCGCGCTGCTGGCGCGCTACGCCTATCACGTAGCGCGTCCCCTCGACCTCGCGGCCATGCGAGCGGCCGGCGCATGCCTGGTCGGCGAGCACGACTTTCGGCCCCTGATCGCCGGAGCGGCGGGACCCGCCGTGCGCCGCATCGTGCGCCTGCGGATCGAGCCGCGCGGGGCCTTGCTGCGCATCGAGGTGGCCGCCAACGGCTTCCTGCGCCACATGGTGAGGGCGGCGGTCGGAGCGCTGCTCGAGTGTGGAAGCGGCCGCCGCAGGCCGGAGCAGCTGGCCGAGGGTTTGCGGCAGCCCGACCGGCCGATCGCCGCCGCGACCGCGCCCGCCCACGGCCTCTTTCTCGCCGGCGTCCGCTACGCCGGGTACGATTCCTTCGCCGAGCTCCCGCCCTTCGGGCCGTCCGCAGCGGGCGGCGCCTTGACGGGGCTTACGCCTTTCCCGTAGGATACGTGGGTTGTGCGCACCTATCAGCAGACGACGGCTCAGACCGCCCATGGTTGGTATATTGTGGACGCGGCGGGCCAGCGGCTCGGCACGCTCGCCGTCCGCATTGCGCGCACACTCTCGGGCAAGCACAAGCCGACCTGGACGCCGCACATCGACGACGGCGATCACGTCGTGGTCGTCAATGCCGGGAAGGTCGAGCTCGGCGGCCAGAAGTGGAAGCAGAAGCTCTATTATCGCCACAGCAACTATCCCGGCGGCCTGAAGGTGCAGACGGCGCGCGAGATGGCGGACAAGCACCCCGAGCGGCTGATCGAAAAGGCCGTGCGCGGCATGCTCCCGACCAACCGCATGCGCGACGTGCAGCTGCGCCGCCTGAACGTCTACGCCGGAGCGGAGCATCCGCACGGCGCGCAGAACCCCGCGCCGCTTCCGGTTTCGAAATAGGAGTCCTCGTTGGATCAAGTCAGCGACGTCGTTCAAACCACCGGTCGCCGTAAGCGCGCCGTCGCGCGCGTGAAGCTCGCCCTCGGGCAGGGTCTGATCACGGTCAACGGCAAGGCGCTGGACGACTACTTCTCGCGATCGCAGCTGCTCCAGATCGTGCGTCAGCCGCTGGAAGCCACGCAGAGCGGTTCGCGCTTCGACGTCACGGTCAAGACAGAGGGCGGCGGCATCGCCGGGCAGGCCGGCGCGATCCGCCACGGCATCGCGCGCGCGCTGCTCGCGATCGACGAGTCGCTGAAAGAGCCGCTGCGGCGCAACGGCTTCCTGACGCGCGATCCGCGCGAAAAAGAGTCGAAGAAGTACGGCCGCAAGCGCGCGCGCAAGCGGTTCCAGTACAGCAAACGCTAAAGACCGCCGCCAAGCTCATCGCGATCGCGCTCGGCGCGCTCGCACTGCTGTTTCAACCATCACCCGGCTGGATCGAGCGCGCGTACGTCAACGGCGCCTATCCGGGGTGGGAGCATTTCGCATTCGCCCTCACGCATCCGCTGCCGTGGTCGCTCGGCGACGCGGCCGCGTTGCTCGGCGTCGCCGCGATCGTCGCGCTGGCCGTGCAGTTCTTTCGCGCGCCTTCGCGATCGCGCGCGGCCGATTTCGGCGCGCTGCTCCTGAGCTGCGCCGCCGTCGTCGGGATCTACGCGGTGTGGTTCGAGCTGAGCTGGGGATGGAACTACGCGCGCGCGCCGCTCGAGGCGCGCGTGCAGTTTTATCCGGAGCGCGTAACGCCGGCCGCCGCTGCGATCTTACGCGCGCGCGCGATGGCGCAGATGAACGCGCTCGCCGCGGCGGCGCACGCGCGCTCCGCGCAGCCGCTCGATGTCGAGGCGTTGCGCGCGACGTGGCAGCCTGCAGTGCAGCGCGCGGGCGACGATTGGTCCCCGCGCGTCGGGCCGCCGAAGCCGACCCTGGCCGACCCGTTCATGGTCGCGACCGGGACGAGCGGCTTCGTCAACCCGCTCACCCTCAACGTCGCGACGGCCTCGGACTTGCTCTGGTTCGAGCGGCCCTTCGATCTGGCGCACGAGTGGAGTCACGACGCCGCCTACGCGCGCGAGGACGAGGCCAACTACTTGGCAGTTGTGACCTGCCTGCGTTCGCCCGATCCGGCGGTGCAGTACTCCGGATGGTTCGAGCTCTTTTTGTATCTTCCGCAGAAGCGGCACTACGCGCATCGCGAGTTCGTGCCGCTGATTTGGCAAGACTTCGCGGCCCTGCGTCGGCGCAACGCGCGGCACATCAACGCGCTGCTCGCGCATTGGTCGTGGCGAACGTATAACGCCTATCTCAAGACCAACCGCATCGCGGCCGGCGTCGCGAACTACGACGAGGTGACGCGCCTGATGCTCGGCGTGCCGCTCGACGCCCAGGGCTTGCCGATCGCGCGCTAAGAGTCTCCAAAAAAGAAGCAGGGACCCGAATCCGGGTCCCTGCGCTTTGTGAACGGACCTTTTAACCGCGCGGCGGTTTGTTCTTACCTTGGCCGCCGCCACCGTTCGGATGCGCTTGGCCTCCGCCCGGCGGACGTTGGCCGCCGCCGTTAGGATGCGCTTGGCCGCCACCCGGCGGCGGACGCTGGCCTCCCTGATGCATGCTGCCTTGGCTGTGCATCGCACCGCTGGGAGGCTGCTTATGCATCGGCTGCGCCTGCATCGAGTTCGCGGGCTTGTGATGCGCCGAGCTCATCGTGTTGCTCGCCGGCGGCTGCTTGTGCGCCGGTTGCGCCGGAGGCTGCTTTTGGGTGGTCGTCGGCGCCTTGTTGGCGGTAGTCGGCGCCTTGTGTTCGGGCGCCATCTTGTTCGTGGTCGTCGGAGCCTTGTTGGTAGTCGTCGGAGCCTTATTCATGGTCGTCGGCGCCTTGTTAGCCGAAGTTCCCTTCATGCTCGCCTGCGCGGCCTGTTTGTCGGCAGTTGTTACCGGCGCATACTTCGGGAGCTGCTTCGGATCGGTGAGCGGTTTCGACGACGCGGTCACGGGCGGTTTGCCCTTGTTGACGTTGGCGTAGAGGTTGCGGTCCTGACCCGCTACTTTCGCCGTTTGCACTTGAGCGGTCGTCGGAACGCGGCCGGTGCGCCGCGCGTCGATCTGCGCCGTCGTCGGCCGGGCGGTGACGCCGCCGTGGCCGCCATTATAGCTCACGCGATTGGTGTTGTAGTTGTTGATGACGGTCCTGTTGTACGTGTTATGGATGACCGTTCGGTTTACGTTGACTACGGCCGTGTTGTAGTTGAAGTTGCCTCCGGACCACGTTCCGCCGTAGAAGCCGGTGCCGGGGTAGCCGAAGCCGTAGTTAACGCCGCCGTAGAAGCCCACCGACGCGCCCCAGTAGCCGCCGTTCCAGCCATAGTTGCCGCCCGAGTAGCCCCAGTAGCCCGGGGTCCACAGGAGCCCCACGGCGGGCGGAGCCACCCAGACTCCAGGCACCCAGTAATAACCGGCTTGTCCCCAGGCCCAGTATCCGGGGGTCCACTGATAGTTCGGGTAGGGCGCCGGAGGCATGGAATAGACCGGCAGCGGCGGCGGTGGCGAGCCGATCGTGAAGCCTACGCCGACGGTGAACTGTGCCAGCGAGGGCAGCGGTATTGCGGTGATGAGTATTGCCGCGATGATTGCGGGAAGCGATCTTATAATTCGCACGTTTCCTCCTTTTCCGGACACCATTATAGCGTAGTGCCCACTCCTCTCTACCCTGCGGACCGGGCAGCGAAAGCGGTTTCAACCCTATTCTTACCCCTTAATTAGGCCGTTCCAACTTAATCTTCATCCCGCTCTCACGACATATTTCGGCAAATTCGGGTATGCCCGGCAGTCAAACCGCCTCGATACGATGGGCGCATGTTTGACGTTGGAGACTCACTTCGCGAGGCCATGACCGCCGCCCACATGCGCCTGCGCGACGCGCAGGCCGCCGTGGCCCGCGCGAACTCGGGCGTGGCGCCGGGGCGCTCCGCCGACGCCGCGATGGCGCAGACCGCGCAAGCCGCGATCTTCACCGAGGCGCTGCTCGGAGTCGAACGGGCCCGCTTCGAGGAGATCAAGGCGGTGGCCAAATGACGATTGACTTGTTGGATGCGGCAGCCAGCGGCATGGACGCGCAACGGGCTGCGCTCGACGTCGCCGCTCGCAACGTCGCCGCAGCGGAGGCGGCCGGACCGAACGCCGACTACGCCCGCATGATTCCCGACTTTCGCGTGATCGACTCCGACGACGGCGATGCGCGCGTCGAGTTTGAAGGCACGCACAACGAGCGAGGCACGAACGTCGACATCCTGACCGAGATGATCGCCGTGATGAACGCCTCGCGAGCATACGAATCGGACGCATCGATCTTCGACGTCGGGAAGACGCTGGCCGAGCGGACGATCGAGTTGGAACGGCTATGAGGGTCGAGCCCATCGTCCCGGATCTTCCGGCGGCGCCGGATGCGCAGGAGGACGGCGCAGATTTCATGCACGCGCTTGATGCGGTCGGAAACTCGCTGACGGGCGCTACTCGGGCCGAAGACGCGTTCGCGTACGGCAGCGGAACGCTCGAAGCGGCCGTCTACGAACGCGCCCGGGCCGACGTGGCGCTCTCGGTCGCGACGGCCACCGCACAGCGCCTCACGCAGGCGATCCAGTCCATCCTCAACATGCAGATCTAGCACATGCTTGCGCTGGCGCAGTTGCTGACCCGATGGAACGCGCTGTCGAGGGTGGCGCGCTTCGCCGCGAGCGGTGTCGCGATCGCCGTGATCGCAGTCGCGATCGGCGGAGTATTCCTCGGGCACGCGTCGCGGGCGGCACTCTTCGCGCAGCCGCTCCATTCCGAGCAGCTCAGCGAAGTCGAAGAACGGTTGGCGGGATGGAATGTGGCGTTTACGCCGACGTCGGACAACGTGATTGTGGACGCGGCGCGCCGCAACGATCTTTTGCTGCGACTCTCGCTCGCGGGAGTGCCGCACCAGCACCTCTTCAGCACCGGCGAGGCTATGGCCGGCATCGGCGTGCTCACACCTCAGTCGGTTGTCGACGCGCAGACCCGTGCCGGATTGTCGGGCGACATCGAGGCCGGATTGCGCGGCATCGACGGCGTGGACGACGCGCGAGTCATCGTTGCGCCCGGCAAGCCGGCGGAGTTCGCAGACGAGGCTGCAGCAGACACCAGCGCGAGCGTGCGCCTGCGGCTGCGCACCGGGACGCAGCTGTCGCACGAAGCCGTAGCCGGCATTCGCGCGTTCGTGGCGGCGAGCGTGCCGCAATTGCTGCCTTCGCGCGTCACGATTCTCGACGACCGCGGCGTCGCGCTGGCCGACGACCCTCGTGCCGGCGATGCCGCCGCCGACCTGCAGCGCTCCCTCCAATCGGCACTCGACGGCGCATTCGGCGATGGCGCGTCGATCGTGCGCGTACGCGCCGAATACGACGGCACGCAATACTCCGAACACGACGTGCGTCGCGCGCCGGTGAGCGCGCAGGCGATCGCCGCGGTGCGCCGCAGCGAAAGCTACGACGCAAGCGGCAAACGCTATCGTCACGTCGAGCAAGGCGAGGATCGTGGAAGCGAGACGCGCGAGCTCGTCTCGCGCGTGGCGGCCGGCGCGATCAAGCGCGTCTCGACGGCCGTGTTCGTCGACGAAACGCGCGCGCTCGATCTGGCGAAAGTCCGCGAGCTCGCAGCAGCCGCGGTGGGCTACGACGCGCGCCGCGGCGACACGCTGGCGGTCGAAGCCGTGGACTTCCGCCGCGCTCTCGTTGCACGCAAAGACGCGTGGTGGCTGCTATACGGCACGATCGTGCCGCTCGCGCCGGCCGTCATCCTAACGCTCGGGCTCGTCGCCTGCACTCGGCTCGCGCTGCCACCGGTCGCCGCACTGATACAAGAGCTGGCCGAGCGCGCCATACTCGCGCGCGCGTCGAAGGACGCGGAAGGCTTTGCGCCCGGTCGCGTTCGCTCGATGCTCGAGCGCGAGCCGCCGCATGCGGCCGCGGCGATCATCAGCGCGTTGCCGGCGGCGACCGCGAGCGCCGTGCTCGAGCTGTATCCTCTTCACGAGCGCGAAGCGATCGTTAGTCGCATGCAGCGCCGGCACTCGCCGCTGCTCGAGGACGCTCAGGAGCTGCTGCGCCCGCGTGCGTGACGAGTTCGTTCCGCTGGACGCGTTCTTGCGCCCGACGCCGCGCGAGCCCGAGGCCGCAGCCGAGGTCCCTAGCGTTACGCGCACGGGAAGCGAATGCGAAGAAGCCATTCGGGCAGCACGCCGGTTTCGCGCGGGCTTGGCGGACGCCGTCGACGCGGCGGTTGCGCGCCTGCTGCCGGAGATCGCCCGCGCCGTGCTCGCGCGCGAACTGAGAATCGATCCGGCCGACGTCGCCGCAATCGTTGCCGGCGCGCTGAAACGGTTCGCGGGCGAGAAGGCGCTGGCGCTCCGCGCACATCCGGCCGACGTCGACGTGCTTGCGGATCTGCCGGTCACGATCGTCGCCGATGGCGAGCTTCGCCGGGGGGACGCCGTGCTGGAGCTGCACAGCGGAACCATCGATCTACGCATGGATTCGCGTTTGCACGCGATCCTGCAAGCGTCGGCGTGACGACCGTACCGCACGCGCTGGACCTGGGAACCTGTGCGCTCGGGCGCGCGATCGACGCATTCGGTACGCCGCTCGACGGCGGCCCCACGTTACGCGGCGCGCGCGTTGCCCTGGAGCCGCGCGCGCCACTTCCCAACGAGCGCGCGCCGGTCGCCGTGTCGTTGTGGACCGGCATTCGCGTCGTGGACGGATTGCTGACGATCGGGCGGGGCGCGCGCGTCGGAATCTTCGGCGCTCCGGGGAGCGGGAAGAGCGTCTTCGTCGAGACCATCGTGAACGGCTGTGCCGCGGACGCCGTGGTCGTCGCACTCGTTGGCGAGCGCGGCCGCGAGGCCCAGCGCTGGATCGCACTGCGCGGCGAGCGTAACACGATCGTCTGCGCCACGAGCGACCGCGCGGCGAACGAACGCGTCGCGGCGTGCCGGGTCGCGGTCGCGCACGCTCGCGCCTTGCGGAGTAGAGGTCTCGACGTCGTCTTGGTCGTCGACAGCCTCGCGCGCGTTGCTGCGGCGCTGCGCGAGATCCGGGTCGCCGCAGGCGAGAGCACCGGGCGCGGTGGTTTTCCACCCAGCGTCTTCGCGGAGCTGGCGCGATTGGTCGAAGTTGCGGGGCAACTGCACGTTGGCTCCATCACACTCTTCGCCACCGTGCTCGCCGACGGCGACGACCGCGATCCCGTAAGCGAAGCGGCGCGCTCGCTGCTGGATGGACACATCGCGCTTTCGACGCGCCTCGCCCAGTCCGGCAGGTTCCCCGCAGTCGACGTGCTGCACAGCACCAGCCGCACCATGGAAGACGTGGCCGACGAGAGGCATCTGCGCGCCGCGCGGCGTCTTCGGCAGGCGATCGCGTTGCTCGATCGCGTTGACGACGCGCGAACGCTCGGCATCGAACCGGTCGACCGCGCGGGACGCGTCGCCGTAGCGGCCGAGTCTCGAATCGAGGGCTTCTTGCGTCAAGCAGGCGGGAGCAGCGCTTCGGAAGCGACGCTATCGCGACTCTTCGAGCTCGCGGCGCTCCTGGAGGAAGTCGATGGAGATCGCTGACGAGCTGGCGGCGGTTCGGCGACGGATCGACGCGATCGCGGCCGGGCCCGGCGCATCCGGCCGCGAGTTTACGACGACGCTCGATCGGGCATTCGAGACGCGCGACAAATGGCCGGCGACCGACGTTTCGCACGTGTCGATCGACCACATGATCGGCGCGAGCGCCGCCGAGTTTCGCGTCGATCCCAGGCTCGTCGAGGCCGTCGTCCAAAGCGAATCGGCGTTCGACCCCGGCGCAACCTCCGGCGCCGGCGCGCGCGGCCTGATGCAGCTGATGCCGCAGACCGCCGCGAGCCTCGGAGTGATCGACGCGTACGATCCGGCACAGAACGTTCGAGGCGGCACACGCTACTTGCGCGGCTTGCTCGATCACTTTCACGACGTCGAGCTCGCGATCGCCGCGTACAACGCCGGGCCTGCGGCCGTGGAACGATACGGTGGAGTTCCGCCATATGCAGAAACCCGAAACTACGTGCGCGTCGTCTTGAATCGTTATCGCAGGCTGCGGTCGCGCGGCAACTAACGTCGTTCTCAACTCGGCAACCTCGCGACCAACGCAAGCTCATAGCCCGCTGCCATTATCGAGCCATGATGACCCAGCAACTGGAAGTGAGCATTCTGGCGGCGCCGCTTGCGGCGATCGATCGACGGGTTCTTTCGCAGGCATGGTATGCCGCGCTACGGCTGCAGCGCGACGCGGCGGCCGCAGCGGCAAGCGAATCGCCGATGCCGGCGCGTAGCTCGCGCATAGCTCAGCCGCGCAGTGGGTTTCCGGCGGTGCGCTTCGGCCCCGCGCAGGCGCGATTGGAAACCGCGCCGCGTGCGCACTCGACCAAGAAGACGCGCGCGTGTATGGACGTGCAGTGCCGCGGGCCGCGCGAGGTTCGCCCGCCGCGCCCGCCGCTGGCGCGCGCGATCGAGAGCGCCTTCGCGGGCGCTCCGTTGCGGCGGGCAACGTTCTCGGTGGGCCGCGGCAGCGCGCGGATCCACGTCGTCTTGCAAACGAAGGGAAATCGGACGACGTTGATCGCCTTGTGCCGTCCGCATCTAAGCGAGGCAGTCGCGCGCGCGCTTGCACAAGCGCGCGTCGCGCTGGCCGCACGAGGTATAGGAATCGAGCTCCGCTCGCGGGGAGACCGCAGATGTTTCTGAACGCCGCGATGAGCGCGGCGCTGGATAGAATCACCGACCGCGCCGCCGACGTGCGACGGGCGTTTACGCCCGGAGCGGTGCCCGAGCACGACGACGTTTTGACGCCCTCTGCCGCCTCCGACTTCGCGCTCGATCCGCTGGTGGTCAGCGCCCCGGATCACGCGTATTTCATCACGACTGATGACCGGGGGACGACCTCATATACGCGCGACGGATCGTTCGCGCTGCGCAACGGCACGCTCGTCGACGGTAGCGGGCGGCCGGTCTGCGGCGTGCGCGCCGCCGGCGATGCGCCGGCGCAGCTGCGCGTGGATCCGGTGGACGAATCGCTAGGACGCGTTCGCGAGGCGCACATCGAGCGCGACGGCAGCTTCGTCTACCGTCGCGAAACGATCGATCCGCGCACCGGGACGCGCGAATCACAGCGCGTCGTCGTCGGACGCCTCGCTCTCGCGCGCTTTCCGACCGGAACCAGGCTCGGCGGCGACGGCGACGAGATGCAAGCGCCGCCCGGCGTCGCGCCCGAGATCGGCCTGCCGGGCAACGAACGCTTCGCGCCGCTCGCGACGATGCAAAGAGATCGGAGCCGCATCGATATCGACAAGAGCCTGATCCGGCTCAAGGACGCCTACCTCGCCTTCGACGCGCTCCAAGCCGCGGAAACTGCAAAGGCGCATCTTGGAAAGACCGCCATGGACCTCGTCAAATGAAGTCGCTCGGCTTCGCACCCGTAGGCCGAAACCGGTCGAATACGGGAAAGCGTGTCCGGGAGGTGCGGTTCGAACGGCGCTCGTCGCTGCCGGCCAGCGCCGCGTGCATCGTGGCCAACGGCATACGCGAAACCCTAACCGCACTGCTGGGCGCGCACGTCACGCTCCGGCTCTTCGAGCCGGTCATCCCCGATCCGCGCGCCTGGGACGCGATCGCGCTCGACGCTATGATGTATCGGGTTCGCGGCAGCGTCGCCGACGCCGCCATCGTTCTGCGCGCGGCCGACGCGATCGCGTTCGCAAGCGCGGTCTTCGGCGAGCCCTCGGCCGCAGACACTCGGACACTTTCTCCAATCGAGCGCGACATCGTCGACCGCGCGGCCAATGCCATCGCGGCGAACCTGATCGCGGTGTGCGGAGTGCGCGAGGGCCGTGCCGTCGAGCGCGTCGCCGCGATAGATGGATTCGTCACGTTTTTTGAGATGTCGATGGAGGGACCGGTGGAGGCGCGGATCGGGATCGCGCTTTCGCGCGATCCCGCACCTGAACCGCGCGGCGGCCTGGAGCTCGCGCATCTCGCCGACGTGCGCGTCAGGGCCGTAGCGGCGATCGATCTGGGCAGCGCTCGGGCCGCCGCTGTCGGCGGGATCGCCGTCGGAGCGATATTCCCTATCCGCCCCGACGATATGCGCCGGTGCTCGCTGGCGACGGCAGGACGGCGGCTGGCCCGCGGCGTTTGCGGGGTCCGTAACGGCCGCTACGCGATCGCAACGCAATCGATCCAAGAGCCCGCGTGAGCGCATTCGAAAAACCTGGAGAGCCGGCTAACATGGGCGTACTCATGCACGTCCCATTGCGTCTCACGGTCGAGCTCGGGAGCGCAACCATGTCGGTCGCCGAGATCCTCAAGCTTGGTACCGGGTCGATCGTCGAGCTCGATCGCGCTGCGAATCATCCCGTCAACCTACTCGCGAACGATAGGCCCATCGCGCGCGGCGAGATCGTCGCGATCGAAGAGAACTTCGGGCTGCGCATCACGGAGTTATTCGCGCTCTGATGTCGCTGGACGCGTTCGTCGGAGCGGCAGGCCGGCATGCGGCCGTGCCACTCCAGCTCCTCGTCAGCCTCACGGTGCTTTCGCTTGCGCCGCTGCTCCTCGTTATGTGCACGTCGTTCGTGAGGATCGTCGTCGTGCTATCGCTCGTACGCTCGGCGATCGGCGCCTCGGCGCTCCCGCCCAACGCGGTGCTGACCGGCTTGGCGCTCGTATTGACCCTGGTCGTGATGGCGCCGACAGGGCAGCGTATCGCGCGCGATGCGGTCGTGCCATACTCGAAGGGGACGATCTCGGCTTCGCGCGCGCTCGCGCGCGCAACCGGCCCGCTGCGTTCCTTCATGCTGCGTCAGGCACGGGCCGCCGACGTGGCGCTCTTCGAGCGGATCGCGCGGCGCAGGCCGGAGCCCGAGCGGAACGCGCCACTGAGCGTCCTCGTCCCGGCCTTCGTCGTCGGCGAGTTGCGAAACGCGTTCGCGATCGGCTTCGCGCTGTATCTGCCCTTCGTCGCCATCGACCTGGCCGTAGCCGCGATGCTGATGGGACTCGGCATGATGATGCTCAGTCCGCCGGTAGTCTCGCTGCCCGTGAAGCTGCTCTTGTTCGTGATGGTCGACGGCTGGGCACTGCTCTGCGGAGGCGTTGCGGCGAGCTTTCGATAAAGGGCCGCCATGCGCATAGGCGAGGCACTTGCGACGCAGCGACCATTTTTCTCCTTCGAGTTCTTTCCACCGAAAGACGACGCCGGATCGCGCCGCCTCTTCGACACGATCGCGGCGCTTCAGCCGCTGCGTCCGTCCTTCGTTTCGATCACGTACGGCGCCGGCGGGTCGACCCGCGCTCGCACGGTGGCCCTCGCGAAACAGATTCAGCAGGAGATCGGCCTGACCGTCGTCGCGCACGTGACGTGCATCGGCGCGAACCGGTCAGAGCTCCGCTCCCTCTTCGACGACCTGGCGCGAGCGGGGATCCAAAACGTGCTCGCACTGCGCGGCGATCCGCCGGCGGGCGCGACCTTCGAGCCGTCGCCGGGCGGCTTCGCGCACGCGAGCGACCTTATCGCGATGCTCAAGCGAAACTACGACTTCTGCATCGGCGCTGCGTGCTATCCGGAGAAGCATCCGGAGGCCCCGACGTTCGAGGACGACCTCGTCAACCTGAAGATCAAGGCCGATGCGGGCGCCGACTTCTTGGTCTCGCAGTTGTTCTTCGACAACGCCCATTTCTTCGAGTTCGAGCGCCGCGCGCGCGCTGCCGGAATCGAACTCCCGATGCTTCCGGGACTGATGCCGATCACGAACTTCGGGCAGATTCAGCGTTTCGTTGCTATGTGCGGCGCGAGCATTCCGCCAAAACTTAGCGTGGAGATGGAAGCGCGCAAGGGTGACGACAAGGCCGTAGAAGACCTCGGCGTCGCCTACGCGTCGATGCAGGCGCTGGAGCTGCTGCTCGGCGGTGCAGCCGGCATCCATTTCTACACGCTGAATCGCTCGCCGGCGACGCGGGCGATCGTGTCGTCGCTGCTTGCCGCCAGCGCGTGGCGACCGGCGTTCTCCACAACAACGCGGTAACGCGGCAGTAACCGCATCGCTGTACCGTTGAGCCGTGGATGCGCTCGACGGGCTGATGCACGACGCTCTCATGACGACGGCGGCAATCGCGTTGCCGATGCTGGTCGTGGCAGCGCTCGTCGGGACGGCGATCGCCGTCGTGCAGGCGGCCACGCAGGTGCAGGAGCAGACGCTGACGCTCTTGCCGAAAGTCATGGCCGTCGGCTTGACCGTCGCGCTGTTCGGCGCTCCGGCGATGCGCCTGCTCGCCGGGCTCTTCGATCACGCGCTCGCCGCCATTCCCGCCCTCGACGCCGGCCGCTGATGACGGAGCTGCTCGTTTTGGCGCGCTGCGTGGGATTCGTCTTTCGCGCGCCTGGGTTTTCGCATCCGAGCGTGCCGGCTCCGCTGCGCGCCGGATTCGCGCTGCTCCTCGCGATGGCCGTCGCACCGGGCGTGAGGGCGATCGTCCCCGACGACGGTAGCGCGTTGGTCGTCGCGCTCGCCGGTGAGTTTCTGATCGGCGGCGCGCTCGGCATGGCGGCGTCGCTGCTCTATGACGGCGCGTATGCCGGGGGCCGCGTCGTCGATGATTACGTGGGCGTTCGGGCGATCGCTCCGAGCCTGCAGTTGGTCGCGCCCAGCGGATTCGGACGAGTTTGGTCGCTCGCCCTCACCGGCGCGTTCTTTCTCACGGGAGCGTACCGATTGACGCTCGTAAGTTTCGCGCAGAGCTTCGCGCGGATGCCGCCAGGAGCCGTGCTCAATCCGTATGCATGGGGCACTTTTGCGGCGAATTTTGCGACGGGCTTCGCGGACGTGGCGCTGCAGATCGCCGCGCCCGCCGTCGGTTTGGCATTCGTCGTGCAGGTCGCATTCGGTGCGCTTTCGCGCGTCGTCCCTCGCTTTGGAAGTTTCACGTTGGCCTTTCCACTCGCGTTCGCTGCGGCGATCGTGATGACGGCGATCGCCGTGCCCGAAGCCGTGCGATGAGCGACGCCTCCGAGAAGCCGTTCGAAGCAACCCCGCGGCGCATCGCGAAGGCGAGGCGCGAGGGGAACGTCGCGAGGTCGAGCGAGTTTTCGGCGAATGTCTCGTTCGCGGCCGCCGCGGCGGCCACACTCGCCGCCGCCCCGGCGCTCGCCGCCGCCGCCGGAGGTTCGATCGTTGCCGCGGCGACGCGCGGCGTAATCACGCAGCAGTGCGCGCTCGTCGTAGCGCTCGCGATGCTCGTCGTTGGCGGCGCGTCGCTGGCCGGAGTGTTAGCGGGCTTCCTGCAGACGGGCGGCGTGACGTTTGCCGGGGCCACACCGAAGTTCGAGCGCCTCAACCCCGTCGAGGGCTTTAGGCGGATCTGCTCGCGCGATACCCTCGCGCACTCGCTCCGAGCGACGCTCGCGTTCACCTGCGCGCTCCTCGCCATGACGCCGGCGATCGCGACGAGCGCCGCGGCGTTGCTGCGAGCCGCGAGCTGGCGCAGCGCCGCGGCCGGCGCGTCGGAGGGAGCCGAGGGCGTCGCGGCGGCGGCCGCCGCCGTCGGACTGTGCTTCTCGATCGCCGAGTGCGGTGCCGCACGAAACGCGTGGTTGCGGAAGTTGCGCATGAGCTTCGAGGAGCGCAAACGCGAGGCGAGAGACGAAGAGGGAGATGCGGTCGCGCGCGGCCGCCGCCGCGCGCTGCACCGCTCGCTGCTCCGCGGCGGCCTGAATCGCGTCAAAGACGCCGCCTTCGTCGTGGTCAATCCGGCGCACCTGGCCGTCGCGCTGGAGTATCGTCCGCCGGCGGTCTGCGTGCCGAAGGTTCTCGTGCGTGCCGTCGACGAGCTCGCGCTGCGCGTCCGAGAGACGGCGCGCGGCCACGGCGTACCGGTCGTAGAGAACGCCGGCCTGGCCCGGGCGCTCTACCGCGACACGCGCGCCGGCGAGCCCATACCGCACACGCACTACGTCGCCGTCGCGGAGGTCGTCGCGGCGCTGCTGCGCGCGCACGTGCTGCCGGGATGACGTCGCGCAAGAGCGCGGTCTACGCGTTCGCGGGTCTCCTGCTGACCGTCGTCGCGATCCTGATCGTGCCGCTGCCGCCATGGCTGCTCGATTTGCTGCTCGGTGTCAACATCTTCGGCTCGGCGTTGGTGCTCCTGCTCTCCGTCACCGTCGAGGAACCGCTCGAGTTTTCCGCCTTTGCGCCGGCGCTTCTGATCGCGACGCTCTTTCGGCTCTCGCTCGACGTCTCGGCGACGCGCTTGATCCTGACGTCGGGAGCGTCCCCCGGGGCGGTGGGTGCGATCATTCCCGCGTTCGGCGCCTTCGTCGTACGCGGAAACCTGGTGGTTGGGTTGATTGTCTTCGCGATCCTGGTGACGATTCAGTTTGTCGTCATCGCGAGCGGCTCGCAGCGCGTCGCCGAGGTGGCGGCCCGCTTCACGCTCGACGCGATGCCTGGCAAGCAGATGGCGATCGACGCGGACGTGCACGCCGGAGCGCTGGACGGGGAAGGCGCGCGGCGCAAGCGCGAGGCGGTGCAGCGGGAGGCGGACTTCTACGGCGCGATGGACGGAGCCGGCAAGTTCGTCAAAGGCGACGCGATCGCGGCGCTGATCATCGTGGCCCTGAACTTGACCGGCGGCGTCATCGTCGGCATTGCCTACCACGGTCTCTCACCGCTCGACGCGCTCAATACGTTCGCGCTGCTCTCGATCGGCAACGCGCTGGTCACGACGCTACCCGCGTTCCTGATCTCGACCGCGATGGGCATGATGGTCACGCGGGTCGCGTCGGACGGCGCTCTGGGCGCCGACCTCGCGGCTCAGCTCTTCTCGCGTCCCGACGTCCTGCGTAGCGCGGGCGGCTTGTTGCTCGCGCTGGCGCTGGTGCCCGCGCTGCCGCGGCCGCTGTTTGCGGCGCTCGGCGCGAGCGCCTTCGTCATGGCCGCGGGTGCGCAGCGTCGTCGCTCGCGCCGCGAAGCCGAAGCCGCCGACGCGCGCGATCGCATCAAGCGCAACGCGATGCGCCGTCCCGAGCTCGCGCTCGGTCTGGTCGGCGTCGATCCGATCGCCGTAGAGATCGGCGCGGATCTGGCGCCGCTGCTCGCGCCGCCGTTCTCGGACGCGTTGCTGGACCGGATCGGCGAGGTGCGCCGCGCGCTGGCGGCCGACATCGGCGTCGTCTTGCCCGGCGTGCGGCTGCGCGACGACCTTGCGCGCGACCCGCGCACGTACGCAATTCGCGTGCGCGATCGTCTAGTCGGCGCCGGGCGGCTCGAGCTCGAGCGGCTGCTCGCGGTGGCAGACCAATCGATTCTCGCGTCGTTCGGCGGACGGATCGAGCCGGAGCCGGTCTACGGCTTGCCGGCCGCCTGGATCGCACCGGAAGGGCGCGAGCGTGCGGCGAACGCGGGCGCGCTCGTCTTCGATCCCATCTCCGTGATCGGATCGCACCTGGCGGAGATCGCGCGCGTCCATGCGCCGGAGTTCGTCGGGCGTCAGGAGCTGCAGACGCTGCTCGAGCACTTGCGCGCAACGGTTCCCGCGCTCGTGAAGGAAGTCGGGGGAGAGGCGTTGCCGTTCGGCTCGTTGCATCGCGCGTTCTTGCTGTTGCTGCGCGAGGCGGCGTGGCCGCGCGATCCGATCGCGGTGATCGAAGCGATGTTGGAGACCGGTACGCACGAGCCACGCGACCTAGCCGAGGCGGCGCGCCGAGCCATCGTGCCGGACTTGCTCCGCCGCAGGGGAGTGACGCAGCTCGAACCGGCGATCTTCGATCCGGCGTTCGAACAGCGGCTCGTCTCGAGCTGGTGCCGCGCCGACGCTTACGATCCCGCGACGGCGCTGGCCGTGCGCGCGCGCATTGAAGCGTATGCGACGCGGACGCCGCGCGACCGAGCCGCGGTAGTTTGTACCGCCGCGCTGCGGCCGATGCTCGCGGATTTCCTACTGCGCTGCGGCTTGCGGATCGGCGTGTACGCCTACGGCGAGTTGCCGAGCGAGGTGACGCTCGCGCCCGCCGAGGTCATCGAAGAGAGCGAACCGAACGCGCTGCCAGCATGAGACTGACCCCGCTCGACTGGGTCATCGTCGTCGCATCGTTGGGCGTGAGCTTCGTTCCGGCCATCGTGCTGGCGCGGCGCGCCGGGCGCAACATCACCGAGTTCTTTGCGGCGGGGCGGCAGGCGCCGTGGTGGCTGATCGGCATCTCGCTCGTCGCGACCACGTTCTCGACCGACACGCCCAATCTCGTGACCAACCTCGTGCGCGACGGCGGCGTCGCCGAGAACTGGCTCTGGTGGTCGTTTTTGCTCACCGGAATGGCGACGGTCTTTTTCTTCGCGCGGCTGTGGCGGCGCTCGGGCGTGCTCACCGACCTCGAGTTCTACGAGCTGCGCTATGCGGGGCGTGCCGCATCGTTCGTGCGCGGCTTCCGCGCGATCTATCTGGGTCTGTTCTTCAACTGCTGGATCATCGCGACCGTCAACCTCGCGCTCGTGAAGATCGCCGGAATTCTGTTCGGCTGGCCGCGCGCCGAGACGCTCGCGATCTGCGTCGCGGTGCCGATCATCTTCGCCGCGACGGCCGGGCTGTGGGGCGTGATGGTCACCGACATGATCCAGTTCTGCATCACCATGAGCTCGGCGTTCGCGGCGGCGTACTTCGCGATCCACGCGCCGGGCGTCGGCGGCCTGCACGGCCTCGTGACGCACGTCGCGCAAACCCACGCGCTCACGCTCTCTATCCTGCCGAACTTCGCCGACCCGAAGACGGCGCTCGCGATCTTCGTCATCCCGCTCACAGTCTTGTGGTGGTCGGTGTGGTATCCCGGCGCCGAGCCGGGCGGCGGCAGCTACGTCGCGCAGCGCATGCTCGCCGCGCGCACCGAGTCCGACGCGCTTTTCGGCACCTTCGCGTTCCAGGTGATGCACTACGCGCTGCGCCCGTGGCCGTGGATCGTCGTCGCGCTCGCGTCGACGATCGTCTATCCGTCGCTGCACGACATCCACCTACGCTTCCCCACCGTCGCGCCGAATCTGATAGGCAACGACATCGCCTATCCGGCCATGCTCGTCTTCCTGCCGGCGGGCTTCGCCGGCTTCATGGTCGCCGGCATCTTCGCCGCCTACCGCTCGACGATCGAGACGCACCTGAACTGGGGCACGTCGTACCTGGTGCACGACTTCTATCAGCGCTTCATCCGGCCGGGCTCCAGCCAGCGCGAGCTCGTCTTCGCCGGGCGGCTCGTGACGGTGCTGCTGATGGGCGTCGGCGTCGCGCTCACGCTGGCGCTCGACAACGCGAAGAACGCGTTCAACCTGCTGCTCTCGATCGGCGCGGGCACAGGGCTAATCTATCTGCTGCGCTGGTTCTGGTGGCGCATCAACGCGTGGAGCGAGGTGAGCGCGATGGCCGCGTCGTTCGTCGTCTCGCTCGCGTTCTTCCTCGCCGCCAAACTCGGCCACGCCGTCGACAGCGTCGACGCGCTGCTGATCACGATCGGCATCACGACGGTCGTATGGCTCGCCGTCACGTTCCTCACGCCGCCCGTCGACGCGGGCGTCCTGGCCGCGTTCTACCGCCTGGTTCGGCCCGCCGGGCCGGGCTGGGCGCGAGTCCGCCGGCTGGGTGACCTTCCCGCGTCGCCCGACTCGCTCTCGCTCGCGCTGCTCGGCTGGGTGCTCGGCCTGGCCTCGGTGTACGGCGCGCTCTTTGCGACGGGGGCCTTCATCTACGGACGGCCCGTCCAAGGGGCGGTGTGGAGCGCGATCGCCGTCGCCGCGATCGCCGGGCTGCTCGCGATCGGCCGCCGCCTCTGGAATCCCACCCCTTCCGACGGCAGGCCCGGCGCCGCCGGAAGGCTAAGCTCCACCGGCTCCAATGAACTGGAAGAACCTGAAGGCGCCGTTTAAGGCGCTCGTCATCGTCGCGATTTGCGCAGTTTCCATCTGGCAGGCGTGGCCCGTGCAGCAGAAGATTCACCTCGGCCTCGACCTGCAGGGCGGCGCGCGGCTGTTGCTGCAGTTGCGTCCGACGGCCGAGGTTCCGCAGATCACGAGCCAGGTTCAGGCGCAGACCCGCGAGGTGATCGACCGCCGCATCAACGGCCTCGGCGTCGCCGAGCCGTCGATCAGCAACATCGGCACCGACCGCATCCTGGTCGAGCTTCCCAACGTGAAGAATCCCGACCAGGCCGAGCAGGTGCTCAAGCAGGTCGCGGTGCTCGAATACAAGATCGTTCCGTTTGACGTCGTGCAGAAGGCCGACGCCGCCGTCGCCGCGCTGCAGCAGCCCAACCTCAACGCGAAGGCCAAGGCCGACGCGGAGCTCTACGTCTCGAAGACGGCGTACGAGAAGAGCGGCGACGTCGTGTACTCCGGCAAGGATCTCAAGGCGGCGCAGGCCAGCTACGACCAGGCCGGCCGTCCCGACATCACGTTCCAGACGAAGAACCCGGCCAAGTTCGGCAAGCTCACCTCGTCGAATCTGCAAAAGCCGCTCGGCATCTTCCTCGACCAACGCTATCTCTCAGCGCCGATCATCCAGAGCCCGATCTACGACAGCGGTCAGATCACAGGCAGCTTCACGCAAGAGCAGACGATCACGCTCGCCAACGAGCTCAACGCCGGCGCGCTGCCGGTCGGCGTGGAGATCATCGAGAAAGAGACGATCGGCCCGACGCTGGGCAAGCTCGACCTGATCCAATCGATGCGCGCCGCCGCCCTCGGGCTCGGACTCGTGCTGCTGTTCATGATCTTCGTCTATCGCCTGCCGGGCCTTCTGGCCGACGTCGCGCTCGCGATCTACGTGCTGATCATGCTCGCGATCCTCGCGATATCGCAGGCGAACCTGACGCTCCCCGGCATCGCCGGCTTCGTGCTCTCGATCGGCATGGCCGTGGACGCGAACGTGCTGATCTTCGAGCGCATCAAGGAAGAGCTTTGGAACGGTAAGACGATGCGCGCCGCGGTGCGCGTCGGCTTCCAGCGCGCGTTCTCGGCCGTCTTCGACAGCCACTTCACCACGATCGTCGGCGCCGGCGTTCTCTACCTGCTCGGCACCGGAACGGTCAAGGGCTTCGCCTTCACGCTCTTCTGGGGCACCGTCGTCTCGCTGTTCACGGCGGTCTTCATCACGCGCTTCTTCGTCGACGTTCTCGTCGACAACGATATCCTCACGACGCCCGAGCTGTACGGCGTGAAGCGCCGCGACGTCGGGATCTTTTCGAGGGGTGCGGCGGCGGAGGCGGGAGCGTAAGCGATGTTATTCCGCAGGCTCAACTGGAACATCGTCGGCTGGTACCGCATCGTATCGACGATCTCGTTTCTCGTGATCGCGCTGGGCCTCGGGTCGATGATCTACAACGGCTTCAAGGGCGGAAACGGGTTCCAGCCGTCGCACATGCTGCGGCTCGGGCTCTCGTTCACGGGCGGCACCGATATCGCCGTGAAATTCACGCAGCCCACCACGGCGGACAAGGTCAGGGCGGCCCTGACGAGCCTCGGCATGACCGAGGAGTCGGTCACGACCGCCGGCACCGACGGCACGCAGTTCGTCATCCAGACGCAGACCTCGTTCGCCAACAATTCGACCCCGGTCTGGAATGCGCTCGGCACGGTGGCGCCGGTCGATCGCGCGGCGTCGCAGATCACGGCGGTCGGCCCGTCGCTCGGGCGCGAGTACCTCACCAAGGCGCTGTGGGCGCTCGTGATCGCGCTGAGCATCCAGTTCATCTACATAGCGTTCCGCTTCGGCTGGAACTATATCTTCGGCCTCGTCACGGTCATCGCGCTCCTGCGCGATGCCGCGATGATGATCGGCATCTACGCGCTGGCCGACAAGCGTGCCGACGATGCGTTCCTGGCCGCCGTGCTGACGGTTATCGGCTACTCCGTCATGGACACGATCGTCATCCTCGACCGAATACGCGAGAACACCAAGCTGATGGCGGGCGCGGCTTACGACACGATCGTCAACGAGTCGATCAAACAAACGATGACGCGCTCGTTCAACACGCTCGCGACCGTCGTCATCACGCTGGTCGCGCTCTTGGCGCTCGGTGGCGCGAGCCTGAAGAACTTCGCCTTCGCTCTGCTCGTCGGCATCTTATCGGGAGGTTACCACTCTATCTTTTTCTCGGCACCGCTCGTGCTCGTCTTCCGCAAGCGCCAGCTCGATGCGGCCGCGCGGCGCCGCCGCGCCGGGCTCGCCCAGGACCGCACGGTGACGGCGCGGGCGCGCTCCGAATCGACCGCGCTGCAGAGCCGCGGCGGCGTAGCGCGCGAGGACATCGTGGCCGCGCGCCGCGAACGCCGCGCAAAGGCCAAAGCCGCGCGCAGCGCCGCGCCGGCGGCGCCGCAGCGCTATCGCAAGAAGCGCGACGACGGCGGCATCGCCGTCGAGGAGCCGTACGTGGGCGAAGAAGGCGCGCTCGATCCGCTCGACGCGCAGCAGGCCGGATTGCACGACGCCGCGATGGAGCAAGGCCACGAGGAAATCGCGCTCAACCTCGACCCGTTCCCTTCGACAAGCTCAGGGCAAACTTCGACAAGCTCAGAGCAAGCCAGCAGCTCAGAGCAACCGAAGGAGTAGGTCGCTCCCCGAGCCCACGCGCTCGGAGCTTGCCTTCGAGGCGGCACTTCGTGCCCTAGCCGATCCCCTTTCGATTGAACGGCCGGCGCCGCAGGCGCCGGTCCTGAGCGACGCCGAGCCCGTCGAAGCGGAGTCGGGCGCGGACGAATTCGTTGCGCGCCTCTTCGCGCGAAGCGACGGCTACCTGCGCGACCCCTATGCGACGATCGGCGACGCGCCGCGCTTCCACACGAAGATCGCGGGCGTGTCGTTCGAGGGGCGCCAAGACGTCATCGCCGGGCTGCGCGTCGGCGCGGAGCTCGAGGTGCGCCGTGAGCCGCACAACCCGCACGACCCGAACGCGATCGCCGTGCACTACGGCAACCTGCAGCTCGGATTCTTCAACCGGCGCATGGCGGCGCACATCGCGCCACAAATCGACGCGGGAGCGCGCTATCGCGCGAGGATCGCGTCGCTGACGGGAGGCTCGCAAGACCCTTCGACAGGCTCAGGGCAGGGCAAGCATCGCGGCGTCAACATCTTCGTCGAGCGCGAATCGGCGGGCGCGCTCGCGCCGCGACGGCGCCAGGAGCGCGCGCACGCCCGTCGCGGAGGCGAGCTCGACGCCGAGGAGGCCGTGCTCACGGCGCTGCTCGGCTCCGCGCGGCCGCACGCCGCGCAGCTGGCGGTGCTCGAGCGAGTGGACGCCGGCAGGAACACGCTCGCGGTGCTCGGGACGGGGCGCGGCAAGTCGTTCTGCTTCCAGTTCGCTGCGGCAATGCGCGCGCTGGGTGGCGACGCCAAGACGCTCGTCGTCTATCCGCTGCGCGCGCTCGCCAACGATCAGTACGAGGCGCTGCGCCGCACGCTCGATCCGCTCGGGCTGCGCTGCTTTCGCGCCAACGGCTCGATCGACAACGAGGAGCGCGAGGATCTCTTCCGCGCGCTGCGCGAGGGAGCGTGGGACGTCGTGCTCGCGACGCCGGAGTTTCTCGAGTTCCACCGCGACGCGCTGCAAGGCGGCGGCGCGCCATCCTTCGTCGTGGTCGACGAGGCGCACCACCTGCACGAGTCGCGGCATCGCCCGGCGTACTCGCGCCTCGCGACGACGATCGCGGCGCTCGGAGCGCCGCAGATCCTCGCGCTGACGGCGACGGCGCGCGACGACGCGTTTCGCCGCATCGTCGAGGACCTGAAGATCGACGCGTGGGTGATCGATCCTACCGTGCGCGAAAACCTCGAGGTCGCCGACGCGCGCAACACCAAGGACAAGATCGGCTATCTCACCGACCTGTTCGGCGCGGCGGGCGAGCGCGAGAAGGGCATCGTGTACTGCAACTCGCGGCCGGAGGTCGCGAAGGTCGCGCAGCGCCTGCGCAAAGCGTTGGGCAATGGCGTCGTCTTCTACCATGGGAAGATGCCGAACGCCGAGCGACTCGAGGTGGAGCGGCTCTTTCGCGAGGGGAGCCTGCGCGTCGTGGTCGCGACGTCGGCCTTCGGCGAGGGCATCGACCTGCCCGACGTGCGCAACGTCGTGCTCTACCACCTCAACTTCGATTTCGGCGAGTTCAACCAGCAGGCCGGCCGGGCCGGGCGCGACGGCGCGCCCGCGCGCATCCATCTGCTCTACGGCGAACACGACCGCGCGCTCAACGAGTATCTCATCGATCTCGACGCTCCGCCGCTGCCGCGGCTGCGCGAGATCTACCGCGGACTGCGCAGCCTCGCGCACCCTGCGACGGGCTCACGACAGGCTTTGGTGCGTGGCGACAACGCGCAGCTCGCCGGCATCTTGGACATCGAGCGTGTGGCGGACCGCACGATCGGCGCGGCGCTGCGCGTCTTCGCGGATTCCGGCCTCGTCGAGGTGAGCGAAGACGACGAAGGGCGCTTCGTGCGCTTCCTGCCCATCACCGGTAAGGTGGAAATGGAGCGCAACGAGCGCTACGCGGAGGGCGAGGCGACTCGGGAGGCGTTCGCGCAGTTTTCCAACCTCGCGCTGACCGCGCCGGCGATGACGCTCCAGCGCATCATCAACCGGCCGATCTATCCCTCCCGAGTCGAACTACTGCGCTGAGACTCCTATGCTACTCCGTGTCGACGGGTGTATTAGTGTCGCGCGGCATCCTCAAGATGTACTGCTCGGAGTATTTCGAGTGAATCCGCTTGAACGCGCGCGCCGGCTGAGTGAAGTTGAAGGCGTTGTCGAGGCTGTTGGCGCGCCTGTCGGTGTAGCCTTGCCACGAAGACGAGCCTGACAGCTGGTCCAGGTACGGAAGGTTGAAGGACTCTTCGATGAACCTCAGGATGCTGCCGAACTCATATTGCGTAAGGTCGACGTAGTTCGACTTGGCGTATGGCGAGATGATTAGGCATGGTACGCGGATGCCGGGGCCGCGGAAGTCCAGGTTCGGCGGTTTTGCGTTGTCGTAGAAGCCGCCCCAATCGTCCCACAAAAGGATGATCGCGGTCGAGCTCCAGTCGGGGCCCCCGCCGACGGCGTTGACGATCGACGAGACCCACGAGGGGCCCAAATCGCTATGCGACCCCGGGTGGTCGGAGTCGGCCATTATGGGCGTGACCCAGCTCACTTGGGCGAGGTTGCCGCTCGCAGCGTCCTGAAGCACCTGCGTCTCGGGCTGCACCATATCGTTCTGATAGTCGGGTCCGCGGCGCACGTACTTGATCGCCTCGAACGGCGACCAGATACCGGCGTGCTTGATCTTGTCCACGTAGTACTTCCACGTGATGCTGTTCTGGTCGAGATCCTGGGCCATCGTGTTGAATTGGTCGAAGCACGGGTAGGGACCGGCGAAGTAATGCTCCTTGCGGTCCATGGTGATGACGTCGGTCTTGCTGCCCTTCGGTGAATCGCAGCTGTTCCAGGCACCATCCGAGAAGTCGGACACGGCCCAGAGCGGACTCTGTTTAACGTTGTCCGTACCGGCGACGAGCGTCAGGTGCGCCGTCCAGCTCGGCCCGAACTCGGTCGGGAACATGTGCGCGGCGAGGACGTACTGATTGGCCATGTCCCAGTACGGCTGCACTTGGGAACGCTCGATGTATGCGTAGGCCGCGTCGTTGTGGTTCTGCCCCCACTTAGAGAAGCCGTCCATCTTCCCGTTATCCCAATCGATGATCGAGGCCGGGTAGAGGTGTTCGAGATTCGGTTCGAGTTCGAAGGTGTCTTGATGCAGTTTGATCCTGACTCGCTTGCCGGCCTTCAGGCCCCAGCCCACCATGGGCGCGTCGGCGTTCGGGTAGCCGGCGAAGAAGTTTTCGAAGCTGCGATTCTCTTGGATGATGACGACGACGTGCTTGATGTAGTTGCTCGCGAGGCTGCGCTCCGTCGGAGAGATCCCCTGCACCGGCTGCGTGGGAAGAGCGCTGGATGAGGTCGAGCCGGAAGAGCATCCGGCACAAAGAGCAATCGTCAGCACGGTAATAGCTGCGAGAAGTTTGGCGGCCATGATTTCCTCGTTTGAAGTAGGTCTAGGCTGTCCGCATGCAGTTCCGCGCGGCAGGTGCCCTTCCTTCGGAATTGAGGGTCGGCAGACTCAGGTGATGACTCGGGTCATCGCATCTTCGTCGACTGCGTCATAAAACGCGTTGTCGGTCTCCGTCACCCCCGCATCGGCCCACGGGTCGATCTGGCGGCGTGACGTGGGGAGATGGACCGTCGGCCCGACCGCGTCGGAATAGTCGGAACCACCAAACGCCTTAAAGTCGTCGCTCTCGCGGTGCGACAGTACGAGCGAGCGCACCGCGTCGGCGGCGGCCTTCGCGTCACCGCGAACGCGATCGCTCAGGCGAGCGTCGCTTGCCAGCTTCTCGTAGTACGCGATCGCGGGCCGGTCGGCGCGCCACGGCATGTCGCTCGTCGCCTCGGAGAAGCGCGCCATTCCGTCGATCGAGCGCGCGTCTTGGCGCACGGCGCCGCGCACTCCGGTCTCGCGCGCCGCGGTCGCGACGTCATCGTTGAGCCGCTTGATGCTGCGTTCGGCATGCGCGATTTTTTGCGGATCGAGGTCGAGCACGTCGAACGCCGCGGCCGGTCCGAAGTCGAGCTCGCCCGCGTCGTACTTCGCGCGCATGACGTCGTTGACAATCGCCTTGGCCATCGCGTCGGGATCGTGCGCGTGCGATGCGATCGCGTGCGCGACGCCGCTGGGTACGCCTGGCGCGAGCATCGTCTCGGGACTCGCGGCGAGATACTTCACGCCCGCGTGCGAGAGCGCGTCGGCGAATCCCATCGTGTCCATCAGGCACTGGTTCGCCACGATGCCGTCGACGCTGCGGCCGGCATCCTCGGGATGCTCCTGAGCGTGCAGCGCGACGCCGTCGGAGATCGCCTTCGCGATGTTGGGCATGCTCATCAAGCGTCCGTCGCGCGTCTCGAGTCCGCCGCCGTCACCGCCGCCGTGATCGACGAGATCGATCCAGGTCGTTTGCGCGCCGCTGGCCTGTGCGTTGTCGAGCGTGTGGGCGACGAAGCGCGCGAGGTTCGCCTCGCTGCTCATCTCGTGCGCGCGCGCGAGGTGCACGCGCGACACGTCGCCGTCGGCGATCGTGTACTGCTCGGTGTGCAACGGGCCCGAGACGACGGCGTCGCCGTCGGCCCGCAGCCGCGTCGTGTCCTCGACGGTGAACTCGATGCGCGAATCGCTGCGGCTCGTGCGTAGCGCCTGGGAGAGCGTGGACTCCTGGATCGCGTCGAGATTGTTGTCGCCGTCCCGATAAATTCCGAACTCGAGCGAGCGGCGCGCGGGCGTCGCGGTGACGTTTTGCAGCATGAAGCCTCCTGACGAAAAATGTCGGGAGGCCTACTGCGACGATGACGGCGAGCAACTAGGGAACCGAACCGCTACGAAAAACGTAGCGGCGCGCGCCGGCGGCTTGCTATGCTCGCAAGAGTCGAAATGGATCGAGAATTGCATCGAACAAGCGTTCGGGATGTGGCCGTGCTTTTAGGGGAAACAACAGGCTCGTGACGCGCGATCACGACGTCTTGATCTTGGGCGCCGGCTTGGCAGGCATGCGGGCGGCGCTGGAGGCGGCACGCGGCGGTGCCGACGTCGCGATCGTCACCAAGGTGCATCCGATTCGCAGCCACTCGAGCGCGGCACAGGGCGGCATCAACGCCGCGATCTCCGAGGAGGACAGCTGGGAGTCGCACGCCTTCGACACCGTCAAGGGCAGCGATTATCTCGCGGATCAGGACGCCGTGGAGATCATGGCTCAGGAGGCGCCCGCGGACATCATCGAGTTCGAGCACATGGGCGTCATCTTCTATCGCGGACCCGACGGCAAGCTCGGGAAGCGCGCATTCGGCGGCGCTTCGTTGGCGCGCACGTATTTCGTCGGCGACATCACGGGCCAGGCGCTGCTCGTCACCCTGTACGACCAAATCCTCAAGGCCGGCGTCAAGGTCTACGAGGAGTGGTTCGCCACCAAGCTGTTCATGGAAGGCGGCGCGTGCCGCGGGCTCGTGGCGCTGGAGATGATCACCGGCGAGCTGCACCTGCTACGCGCCAAGGCGGTCGTCGTCGCCAGCGGAGGCCTCGGACGTCTCTACGAGCCAAGCACCAACGCGCTGATCTGCACCGGCGACGGATATTCGCTCGCGTATCGCGCCGGCGCGCCGTTGATGGACATGGAGATGGTGCAATACCATCCCACGACGCTGGCCGGCAGCGGCTTCTTGATGACGGAGGCTGCACGCGGCGAGGGCGCCTACTTGCTGAACTCCGAGGGCGAGCGCTTCATGAAGCGCTACGCGCCTAACAAGATGGAGCTGGCGGCGCGCGACGTGACGTCGCGTGCGGAGGCGACCGAGATCGCGGAGGGCCGTGGCATCGACGGCAACGTCTTGCTCGACCTGCGCCATCTCGGCCCCGAGGTCATATTGAAGAAGCTCCCACAGATTCACGAGATGGCCCTCGACTATCTCGGCATCGACATGATCAAGGAGCCCGTCCCGGTGCGGCCCGGCATGCACTATCAGATGGGCGGCATCAAGACCGACGTCGAGGGCGCGACGAGCGTGCCGGGCATCTACGCGGCGGGCGAGGTCGCGTGCGTCAGCGTCCACGGCGGCAACCGCCTCGGCGCGAACTCGCTGCTCGACACGATCGTCTTCGGGCGCCGCTCCGGCAAGGCGTCGGCCGACTACGCGAAGCGCACGACGGCCAGCACGGGCGGCGAAAATCTGCTGGCTTCTGAGCAGGCCCGTCTGCAAGAGTTGCTCGAGCGGCCGTACACCGGCGACACGCCCGCCGGTCTGCGCCTCGAGCTCGCGACGATGATGGACGAAAAGGTCGGGCTCTATCGCAACGACGCCGGTTTGCGCGAGGCACTAGCGGCCCTCAAGGAATACCAGAAGCGCTACGAGCGCATCGCCGTTGGCGACAAGGGCAGGGTCTTCAATCAGGCGCTCGAGTTCGCGTTGGAGCTCGGCTATCTGCTGGACTGCGGCGAAGCGATCATCCGGGCCGCGCTCGAGCGCAAGGAGAGCCGCGGGGCGCATACGCACACCGAACATCCGGAACGCAACGACGCGGACTGGTTGAGACACATCGTGCTGACCCTTCGCGACGATCGCGAGCCGGAGGTTTCGCACGTTCCCGTCACCATCACACGCTGGAAGCCCGAGGTGCGCACCTACTAAATGCAGTTTACGATCGAAGTCGGGCGCTACAACCCCGAAGGCCGCTACGCCGACAACGCGATCCCGGGCGAGCCGTATCCGCCTCCTTGGAACCGTTCGCCGGCAAGGCGCTATCAGACGTACACCGTCGATCTCCCGGAACACGCGGTCGTGCTGGACGCCCTCATCGAGATCCGGGAGTACCAGGACCAGTCGCTGGCCGTGCGCTGCGCGTGCCGCAGCGCGATCTGCGGCTCGTGCGCGATGTGGATCAACGGCCACGCGAATCTCGCCTGCAAGAGCAAGCTGCAGGAGTTCACCAAGGACGGAAAGACCCGCGTCGAGTCGCCGCCGTCCATGCCGGTCATCCGCGACCTCGTCTGCGACATGGCGCCGTTTTGGGAGAAGCACCTCGCGGTCAAGCCGTGGCTGCAGAACAAACAGCCGGTCCCGCCGCCCGACGAGGAGTACCGCGTGCCGAACGCGGCGATGGAGGAGCTGATCCAAGAGGTCAGCTGCATCAGCTGCGGCGCCTGCCTGATGGACTGCGAATCGTTCGCGGTCAACTCCGAATTCCTCGGGCCGCAGGCGCTCGCGCAGGCCTATCGCTATACGGGCGATCCGCGCGACGCGGAGACGAAGGAGCGGCTTGGCCAGTACAGCGAGTCCGGCGGCATTTGGGACTGCACGCACTGTTACGAGTGCGTCACGCAGTGCCCCAAGGGCGTCGCGCCGCTAGAACAGATCTTAAAACTGCGCAAGCTTGCGGTCGACGCCGGGTTCACGAACAATCCCGGCACACGTCACGCCGACGCCTTCGCCGAGTCCGTGCGCGACAGCGGACGGCTCAACGAGCTGACGCTGATGCCGAAATCGATCGGTTACTTCAACTTCGTCGAGCAGCTCAAAGTGCTTCCGAGCGCGTTCAACCTGCTGCGCGCCGGCAAGCTCCCGCCGCTGATTCATCACAAAATTCCAGGGTTCAAGCGCATCAAAGCGATTTTCGAACGTGTCGGAGGACGGTTCAAGTGAAGGTTGCGTTCTTTCCCGGCTGCGTCTCGAAAGGCGCCTGCCCGGAGCTCTACGTGTCGGCTACGGCCATCGCCGAGCCCCTCGGTCTCGAGCTGCACGAGCTCGAGTCGGCGCCATGCTGCGGCGCCGGCGTCCTGAGCGAGCAGAATCCCGAGCTCGGCGACGCGCTCAACGCGTTGATGCTGGCGATGGCCGAGGCGCAAGGCGCCGATCTCATGACGATCTGCAGCACGTGTCAAGGCGTGCTTTCGAATCACAACTATCATCTGCAGAGGGACCCGGCGCGAATGGATCGCGCGAACGCGACGATCGCCGACCAAGGCTTCCGCTACGGCGGCACGACCAAGGTCAAGCACCTGCTCTGGATGCTCTTCGAAGACATCGGCATCGATCGCGTCGCCGTCGCCATCAAGCGCAAGTTGACCGGATTGAAGGTCGCGCCGTTCTACGGCTGCTACATCCTGCGCCCGGTCGAAGAACTCGGCCTGCGCGAGCGGCCCGAGCGCAAGACGTACCTCGAACAGCTCATCGCGCTGCTCGGCGCCGAGCCCGTCGAGTATCGCGGCTCGACGAAGTGCTGCGGCTTCCCGATGCTGACGTTCAATCGTGACAAGGCGCTCGCGATGGGCGGCAACCACATCATCGAGGCTAAGGAGAAGGGCGCCGACCTCCTCGTAACGCCGTGTCCGCTTTGTCATCTGAATCTCGACGGACAGCAGCCCGACGCTGCGCGTGTCCTCAAGCAAGAGATCGACGTTCCGATTTTCCATCTGCCCCAGCTATTGGGCCTCGCGTTCGGCTTGGATCCCGAGCAGCTGCGCCTCAATCACCACGTCGTGTCGACGAAGGGCGCCCTCGAAAAGGTCGAGCTGAAAGTCTAAAGAAACTCCTGGCCATCCCTATTCACTAACGCCAGGAGGACTTCGCTTTGCTCTCCAGTCTTTCCATTGGCCGTCGCGCGGCGGCGGCTTCCCTACTCGTCACGCTGGCCGCAGGTTGCTCTGCCGCAGGACCGCCAAGCACCGGCTCCGCGCCTGCGGCGCAGCCCGGCGCGAAGCGCACGGTCAGCGACAATCGCATTCTCGCGGCCGGGCACGGCACGACTTCGAACGCGAGCGGCTCGCACGCTCAGGGCTGGTTTTCGCCGGACCGTCATCACAGGGTGAGAACCAAGATCTATTGGGGCAACTACGATACGAGCACCATCACGATCTACTCCTCGTCCGGCGCGCAGAAAGGCCAGATCACCAGTGGCCTCTTTAATCCCGAGCGCCTCTTCGTCGACGCGTCCGGCAGCGTGTACGCGACGAACATCGGTTACAATGGCAGCAACAAAAACTCGATCACCGGGTACAAGGCCGGGCAAACGACGCCGTTCTTGACCATCACCAACGGCGTGAACCGGCCGACCGGCCTCACCGTCGACGCCGCCGGAACCGTCTATTGCGCCAACGTCGGCAACGATACGATCACCGTGTATCCGAAGGGCCAGACATCCCCATCGCTTACGATAAGCGTCGCCAGCAGTCCCGAGTATCTGGCGACCGATTCGAAGGATAACCTGTACGCACAGGTGGGAACCGAGGTCGAGGAGTTCGCTCCCGGCTCGACCACAGGCAAGAACCTCAACCTGAACGTCGGCTCGCCGGGCGCTCTCGAAGTCGACAAATCGGGCAACATCATCGTGCTCGACGACTCCTCGGACACGATCGATTACATTCCCGCGGGGCAGACCAATCCGTCGAAGAAGATCAGCGTGACGGGTTTCCCGTTCGGGCTCGCGCTCAGCAAAGACAACAAGACGTTGTACGTGAGCGTCGAGACCAGCGCCGGCCCGTTCGTCATTGCGGACATCGCCTATCCCAACGGCACGTCGCTGAGCAATAAGCTCACTACCAATGCCGGAGATTGGCCGGTCTCCGTCAGCCCGGACAACGCGCTGGGAACTTAAGGAGTCTCGGCCGCCGGCGATAGCGCGGGGCAATCGCGTAAGAGGGTGAGTCCGTCCGCAGTGCTATGCGCCATGACGTATTGCACGAGCGGCGGCTCACCCATCGCCTTTTCGGGCGGCGGCTGCTGGAAGCGCGTCGGGAAGTTCGGATCGCGCAGGTTCGCGTCCGACCACGGATTGGCGGCTTCGCTCGGATAGTACCAAGGATAGTCGAGAATCATCGACTGCGTCGTTCCGTCAGAGAAGCGGACCGCCATGCGGATGTCCACCCAGAAGCCGCGCGTGCGCGAGTCGAACTGCGAGCCGTGGGGATCCGAGAATGTCACGAAGCCGCACGGGCGCGTATCGCTCGCCGGCGCGGCAGCGTCGCCGGCTGCGCCCGCGCGGGCGCTGCCGTTTGTGCCGGTACCGGCTAACGCGAAGCCGGCGTGACCGTTGCCGCTCCCGGCCGCGTCCCATACTGGGCGGCCCTGCGACGGCGAGCGCGGCACGCTGCGACGCGGTTCGGCACGATGAACCGGGGCTTGCGCAACCTGCCGCGAAGCGGCCGCGGCACGGCGCGGCGCCGGCGCTGCCGCAACGGTACGAACCCGCTCGGCGACGCGCACCGGTCGGGGCGTCGGCGTCGCGACGGCGCGTATCGCGACGCGCACGATCTGCGCGCGCGTGACGACTTCCGCACTTGGGGAGGGGCGCCGAAGTGCCTGCGGCACGAGTCCGGCGGCCGCCTCGTGGATCGCTATGGAGATCGCGATGGCGAGCAGCAGCCGCGTCCTCGGCTCGCTGAGGTCGAGTTTCATAAGGAGAACGCCGAGCCGTTCCGCGTGGAGTGGCTCGGCGTTTTTCCGTCGTTAGCGCCTACGGGTTGGTGTTGTATGTCTGCACGTACCACTGCCTGAACTGATCGTAGGTCGGGTAGTAGCCGTACTTGTGATAGAACCAGTCGCGATAGGCATCTTGCCGGCGCGCGACCTCCTGCTCCTCCGCTCGTTTCTCGCGGACCTTGTGATTATAGTTGACGATGAGCGGGACGGAGCCGACTGCGGCAGCACTGAGTACGATGATCGTGGTGGTGCTGCCCGCGCCGTTGGCAAGCGCGGGAGCAACCGTGCCCGCGGCGAGCGCCGCAGTCATCGCGGCGGCCAGGGCGTACGGTCTCTTCATGTCCATCCTTTCTGCAGGCCCTTCGATCCCCCGACTGTAACCGGTCCCGTCGTGGAGATCGAAACCCTGATTCGAGCGATCCCGGATTTTCCGATTCCCGGAATCCTTTTCCGTGACATTACCCCGTTGTTGAAAGATAAGCAAGGCTTTCGGCGCACGATCGACCTGTTCGTGGAGCGTTTCAGCGGCCGCGGAATCGACTACGTCGTCGGCGTCGAGGCACGCGGATACATTCTCGGGGCGCCGATCGCGTACGCAATCGGGGCCGGATTCATCCCGGTGCGCAAGCCCGGAAAGTTGCCGCATGACAAGCTCAGCGAGGAGTACGCGCTCGAATACGGGACCAACGCGCTCGAAATCCACGCCGATGCCATCGGCAAGGGCGACCACGTCCTCGTCGTGGACGACCTGCTCGCGACGGGCGGCACTGCCGCCGCAACTGGCCGGCTCCTCGAACGACTCGGCGCCAGCGTCGACGCCTTCGCGTTCTTGGTCGAGCTGACCGACCTCAAGGGGCGCGAGAAGCTTGCGGGCCACGACGTCGTCACCTTCCTTTCGTACTGATCGCCGATGAGGTTCGCCCTCGCCGCCGCAATCGTAACCGCCGCCCTGGTGTCGGCGCCGGCGCCGAGTTTCGCGCGCCCGCACTCGACGCCCACACCGGCGCCGACGCCCACGCCGGTCGCGGACCCCGTGATCACCAAACTCGCGCGCCAGCAGTTCGTGCAGTGGCAGGCCGGGAGCATCAACAAGAGCCTGTACGCGAAACAGGTGCTGGACAAGCTCTCCGACGCGAAAATCACGGAGACGTCGACGGCGCTGGGCCAGCTCGGCCCCCTGATCGACGAGGTCTATATGGGGCACTGGATCGCGCCCGACTTCCCGCCCGAGGCGCGCGGCTACATTTATCAGATGCGCTGCACCTCCGGCAACATTTACCTCTGGCTCGCGCTCGACGCTCAGGGCAAGATCGCGACGATCTTCTTCAAGAATCGGCTCGACGTCGAGACTGTGACCCCGGCCCCGAGCCCCTCCCCCGCTAGCAGCCCATAGGCCGCTAGGGCGCGTCCGCGCGACCCGCTGCGTTATAATAGCGGGATATCCATGACCATCACCGACCTGATCGAGCGAGTCCGCCGCTATGACACCTCCGCCGACGCGGAGGCGCTGATGCGCGGCTACGAGGTCGCCGTCGCGGCACACGAGGGCCAGCGCCGCGCGTCCGGCGAGTCGTTCGTCGAGCACCCGCTGGCCGTCGCCGGAATCCTGGCCGACCTCGAGATGGACCATCAGACGATCGCCGCGGCCCTGCTTCACGACGTCGTCGAGGATACTTCGATCACGAACGACCAGGTCACGGCGCAGTTCGGCGACGAGATCTCGCGCTTGGTCGACGGCGTGACCAAGCTTACGCGGATTCCGTACCAATCGAAGGAAGACGCGCAGGTCGAGAATCTGCGCAAGATGTTCCTCGCGATGGCCAAGGACATCCGCGTCATCATCATCAAGCTGGCCGATCGCCTGCACAACATGCGGACGCTCGCGAGCCTGCCGCCCTCCAAGCAGCAGGGGATCGCGCGAGAGACGCTCGACATTTACGCGCCGATCGCGCACCGGCTCGGGATATGGAAGATCAAGTGGGAGATCGAGGACGAGTGCCTTCGGTACCTCGATCCCGCGGGCTATCACGACATCGTGGAACGCGTCGCCAAGACGCGGCGCGAGCGCGAGGCCGACGTCGAAGCGGCAATCGTGCGCCTCCGCGACGAGTTCAAGGCGCTAAAGGTCAACGCCGAGATCCAAGGCCGGCCGAAGCACTTCTACTCGATCTACTCGAAGATCAGCAAGGGCCGCGAGTTCTCGACGATCTACGACCTGACGGCGATCCGCATCATCGTCGATACCGTGAAGGACTGCTACGCGGCGCTTGGCGCCGTTCACGCGATGTGGACGCCGTTGCCGGGCCGCTTCAAAGATTACATCGCGATGCCCAAGCCCAACATGTATCAGTCGCTTCACACGACGGTCGTGGGCCCGAGCGGCGAACCGCTCGAGATCCAGATCCGCACCTGGGACATGCACCGCACCGGCGAATACGGCATCGCCGCGCACTGGCGCTACAAGGAAGGCGGCAAGGCCGACCAGTTCGAGAACAAGCTCTCGTGGCTGCGCGCGCTGCTGGAGTGGCAGAAGGACATGCGAGACTCGCGCGTCTTCATGGAAAACCTCAAGCTCGATCTGTTCGACTCGCAGGTCTTCGTGTTCTCGCCGCGCGGCGACGTCTATTCGACACCCGCCGGCGGCACGCCGCTGGACTTCGCCTATCAAGTGCACACCGACGTCGGCAATCATTGCGTCGGTGCGAAGATCAACGGCCGGATCGTTCCGCTCGACTACGCGATGCAGAACGGCGACATCTGCGAGATCCTCGTCAATAAGTCCAGCGGCCGCCCCTCGCTGGACTGGCTCTCGATCGTCAAGACCTCCAGCGCGAAGCACAAGATCAAGCAGTGGTTTCGCAAGGAGCGCCGCGAGGAGAACGTCTTAGCCGGGCAGGAGGCGCTCGAGCAGGAGCTGGCTCGCGCGGGGTTGCGTACGGACGTCGCGCGCGGCGAGCTGCTCGGACGCATCGCGTCGCGTCTGAACTACGCGACCCCAACGGATCTCTACGCCGCTATCGGCTTCGGCGACGCTTCGGCGCAGGCCGTCGTCAATCGGTTGCGCGACGAGCTCAAGCACGACAACGTCGTCGATCTCACGAAGATCGGCCGCCGGCCGACGCCGCGCAAGGGCGTGCGCCGGTCGAGCGGCGTGCGCATCGCCGGCGTGGACGACGTGCTGGTACGGCTCTCGAAGTGCTGCTCCCCCGTGCCGGGCGATCCGATCATCGGCTACGTGACGATCGGCCGCGGCGTCAGCATCCACCGCGCCGACTGTCCCAACGTCGCGTACATGAACGCCACTCCGGAGCGGATCTTGCAGGCGCAATGGATCGACGACGCGGGCCTGACGCACGGCGTGGACGTCGAGGTCGAGGCCGACGATCGCTCCCAGCTGCTGCAAGACATCATGGCCGTCTTCTCGGAGCTCAAGACGCAGGTGAGCTCGGTCAACGCGCGCGTGCGCAAGGACGGGGTCGCCGTGGCCAGCCTCACCGTCCAGATCCGCGACCTCGACCATTTGCACAAGCTGTTGACGAAGCTCGAAACGCTCAAGAACGTGCGCCGGGTCTATCGCGTTACCAAGCGCGAACGCACCGCGCTCTGATCTTACTTCCCGGACTCGCCGCGTTCGCGGCCGGGGCGATGAACAGCGTCGCCGGCGGCGGAAGCTTTCTGTCGTTTCCGTCGCTCGTGTTCGCGGGCGTGCCGCCGATCTCGGCCAACGCGACAAACAACGCGGCGATGTGGGTCGGCAATATCGGCGGCGCGCGCGGCTATCGCGAAGAAGTTGTGGCGCATCGAGGACTGTTGCTGCCCGTCATCAGCGTGAGCGTCGTGGGCGCGCTGATCGGCGCGTATCTGCTGCTGGTCACGCCGCAGGCGCTGTTCCAACGGCTGATCCCGTGGCTCTTGCTCTTCGCGACGATCGTCTTCGCCCTCAGCCCACGTCTGACGCGCGCCGCGCCGGCCGCGCCGCGGCACGCGCCGTGGCAGCTCGGCGTGCAGTTCTGCATCGCGATCTACGGCGGTTATTTCGGCGCGGGCGCTGGAATCCTGATGCTTGCGGTGCTCGCCTTCTCCGGATTACCGAGCTTTAACGCGCAGAACGCGATCAAGAACGTCCTCGCCACGGCCATCAACGGCGTGGCGTTGATTCCATTCGTCGTCGCGCGCATCATCGATTGGCGGTTCGCGCTGCCGATGGCCGTAATTGCGCTCGCCGGCGGATATCTGGGCGCTCGCTTCTTTCGGCGCGTGCCGCAGCCGTTCGCGCGCGTCGTCGTCGTCACCATCGGCGTCGCGATGACTATAGTTTTCTTTGTGAGAACTTTCACATGAAAGGTGACGGCGGTCGCTCGCTCTTGCAGGTTGGCCAAAAAGGCGATTCGAAGGGCGGGGCTTTCACTGCGTACTACGAGCGAGGTTAGGATGCTTTTTCATAGACGCCCCGCGCTGGCCGTCGTCGGAGCGCTGCTGGCGACATCGGCGTGCGGCGGGAACGGAGCCGTCCCGTCGAGCGTCGGCGCCAACGGTGCGTTCTCGCAAGTTGCCGTCGGCGACGCCGGTTTGATCGCGCCGGCCGACAGCACGTCCATCCTCAAGAAGCTAAAGAAGGACGTCGTCATCGGTTCGACGGTCGATCCGAAGAACGGCGACAAGGGTCCGCGTGCGCTGTCGCAGGTCCATCTGAGCTTCGGCGTGCTGAAGAAGGGCCAGCTGCTTGTCTGCAACTTCGTCGACTCCTCCGGCGCCGCCGGGAAAGGCACGACGATCGAGATATTGGATCCGAAGCAGGGCTCGAAGCCGGCCACGTTCGTGCAGAGCACGAAAATCGATGGCTGCGACGGCGCCGCGGTGAGTGCGGGCGACAACGTGTACGGTGCCGGCATGACGAGCGGAATCGTCGAGAAGTTCAACGAGCACGGGAAGCCCGTCAAGACCTACGGAACGCCGATCGAAGAGCCGCTAGCGGACACCGACGCCGATTGCAGCCTGCCCTACGCCCCCGAAAGCATCTTCGTGGGCGACGCCAAGACCGGCTCGATCGTCAAGTTCGCTGCCGGCCTATACGGCCTCCAGAAAGAGGAGGCCGTCATCACGGGCTTCGCCGTCGGCGGAGCGGGCTGGGGCACCCGTGGACCGGGCGGACTCCAATATAACGCGACGCTCATCAACCGAAACAAGTGCAACGACACACTCTACATCACCGACGGCGTCGACGACACGCTCATTGCGGTTACGACCGTGAGCAACTTGCTGACGAAGGGCGAGATCCAAGTGCTGCCGGGTGGCAAGACGTTCAGGTGCAAGCAGAAGAAGTTTTCGTGCGCGAAGGTCGTGTACAGCGGGCCTCCGTTGAAGTCGCCGGTAGCGCTCGCGCTGCTGCCCAACGGCAACCTCGTCGTCGCCAACGGCGCCGGCGGCAACAAACTCGTCGAAATCTCCGCCGCGGGCAAAGTGCTCGCGACCAAGACGCTCAACAGCGACAAGACGCCGGAGATCTTCGGACTGCTCGCCGCCGGAACAAACGACACGAACACGACGCTCTTCTATACCGATTCAGCCTACCACAACGTCCACGAACTGGAGCCATAAACACGATGCGATTCTTCAACCTATTGCCGGCGCCGGTGGCGCTCGGCGGCCTTCTCGCGATGTCTGCCTGCGGCGGCAGCGGCGCCGTCCCATCGAGCGCCGGGGCGAACAACGCCTTTGGCGCTCAAAGTTCCCTCGCACCCGCGACCGACAGCACTTCGATCCTCAATAAGCTCAAGAAGGACGTCGTCATCGGCTCGACGGTCGATCCAAGGAACGGCGACCAGGGTCCGCGCGACCTGTCGCAAGTGCATCTCAGCTTCGGTGTCTTGAAGAAGGGCCAGCTGCTGGTCTGCAACTTCGCCGACTCCACCGGCACCGCCGGAAACGGAACGACGATCGAGCTGCTGAATCCCACGACGGGTTCGTCGCCGACGAGGTTCGTGCAGAGCGCCAAGATCAAAGGTTGCTCCGGTGGCGCGGTGAGCCATGGCGACAACGTATACGGTGGCGGATTGTCCAGCGGCATCCTCGAGAAGTTCAACCAGCACGCCAAGGCCGTGAAGACGTACGGCTCGCCGATCAAAGAGCCGGTCGTCGACGCCGACGCTTTCTGCAGCCTGGCATACGCGCCCGAAAGCATCTTCGAGGGCGACGCCAAGACCGGTTCGATCGTCAAGTTCGCCGCCGGCCTATACGGCCTCAGGAAAGAGGAGGCCGTCATCACGGGCTTCGACGTCGGCGGATCCGGCTGGGGCGCCTTGGGCCCGGAAGGAATCCAGTATAACGGGACGCTGATCAACCACGGAAACAAGTGCAACGACACGCTCTACATCACCGACGGTGTCGACAATACGCTCGTTGCAGTCACGACCGTGAGCAACTTGCTGGCGACGGGCGAGATCATCGTGCAGCCCGGCGGTAAGACGTTCAAGTGCAAGCAGAAGAAGTTCTCGTGCGCGTCGCTCGTCTACAGCGGCTCGCCGCTAAACTCCCCGGTGGCACTCGCTTTGCTGCCCAACGGCAACCTCGTCGTCGCCAACGGCGCCGGCGGCAACACGCTGGTCGAGATCTCGGCGGGGGGCACGGTGCTGGCGACCAAGACTCTCAACAGCGATACGACGCAGGAAGTTTTCGGGCTGCTGGCTACCGGAACGAGTGACGCCAACACGGCGCTGTTCTATACGGACACCAAAGACAATAGCGTCCACGAGCTCGAGCAGTAGTCCGTCGCGCTGACCGCGCGAGCCGCCGTTATTCCGTATCGACCGGCTCGTTCGACGGCGGCTCGTGCAGGAAGCGCGACCTCGGGTATTTGGGGGTAATCGGCACGAACTTCCGCGCCGGCTGCGTGAAGTCGAAGCTGTCGTCGAGGGGCGTCGCGCGCTCGTCCGTGTAGAATTGGCTCTCCGGCCCGATGTACGGCAGGTTATAGGCCTCCTCGATGAACCGCAGGATGCTCCCGTACTCGTACTGAGTATGCGACACGTAGCCCGGATGACTCGGAGAGGTCTCGCGCGAGTAGGGTGAGATGATCAGGCACGGCACGCGGATGCCGAGGCCCCGAAAATCCAGCTGCGGCGGCGAGGCGTTGTCGTACCAGCCGCCCCAGTCGTCCCACAGCAGGATGATCGCCGACGTGTTCCAGTATGGGCTCTCGCCGATCGCGTTCACGACGTTGGCGACCCACGAGGGGCCGAGGTCGCTTTTGTCGCCGGGATGGTCGGAGTCGGGTTTGCTCGGCGTTACGAAGCTCACCGACGCGAGGTTACTGCTCCCGGGATCGCTGAGAATTTTGGTCTGCGGCGAGATGACGTTGCGGCGCCAGTCGCGGCCGTAACGCACGTATTTAATCGCCTCGAATGGCGACCAATTTCCGGCTCCGACGTGTTGGGTCACGTAGTACTTCCACGACACTTTGGCCGCGTCCATCACCTCGGCCAGCGAGTTGAATTGGTCGAAGCACGGAAACGGACCATTGGTTTTCAACTTGCGTTGCAGGGTGATGTACGAAGTCGTCGTGCCCGGCACGGAGTCGCAGCCATCGGGCGTCGTCGGATAATTTACCTCTGCCTTCGGCGGACTATTGCTGATGTCGTCGGTGCCCGCGACGAGCGTCAGATGTGCGGTGAAGCTCCCGCCGAACTCGGTCGGAAACATCTCATCGGAGAGCACGTACGTGTCCGCAAGGGTCATGTAGGGCTGGATCAAGTCGGGAGATACGTACGCATACGCGTCATAGGCGCCACTCTTGTGTTGGCCGTACTTCCAGAATCCGTCCATCCTGCCGTTGTTCCAGCTTTTGATGGAGGAACCCCAATCGTGGCGCAGATCCGGACCGACGAACGTAATCGGGTGCAGCGGCACCTGCGTGTCGCCGGATGGGCAACCCGAGCTGGAACCAGCGTGCGCGCGGAACGGCGTCGCGCTATTTCCGCCGACGCAGCCAAACGTCGGGGCGTTGGCGCCTGGGAACCCGGCGAAGAAGTTCTCGAAGCTGCGGTTCTCTTGGATGATGACGATGACGTTCTTGATGTACTGGCTGACCGGATGTCCCGCGGCCGGACGCACCTTGGACGACGCATGCTGCGCCGGGAGGTTCGATAGGGCGCCGTTCGACCCGCATCCCGCAACGACAAACAGCGTAAGCGATGCGACGACCACCAAGGGTTTAGCAACCATCGTTTTCTCCTCGTAGCAACCGTTCCGCGGGCGGGGTAGGACCGGACCTTCCAAACGTTTTTGCAGAGTCCTTGAGGCCGGCGCATGCGGGACCGCATAGGCTGCCGGGCGGCCGAGCGCCGGGTCAGCTCAAAGTCGTACAGGCTGGGGCGCGCGGCCCCGCGAACAAGGCGGCCGATGAATGAATACGAGGTAACGTATATTCTACGGCCGTCGCTCGAAGAGGCCGAGGTCGAGGAGCGGGCTAATGCGATCGGCGAGATCGTGAAGAGCCAGGGCGGCGAGGTATCCGGCATCGAGCGGCTCGGCAAGAAGCGGCTCGCGTATGAGATCAAGGACGTCCGCGAGGGCAACTACGTCGTGATGCAGTTCAAGAGTCAGCCGGGCGTTTCTAAGGAGCTGGAACGGCAGCTCAAGCTGCACGACGACGTGTTGCGCGCACTGGTCGTCCGGCTGGACGCGAAGATGCTCACCCACATGGCCGCGCTGGCCGCCGCCGCCCCGCCGGCGCCTCCGGCGTCCGCATAAAAAGCGGCCGTTCGGCAATATCTGTGCCATACAGTTGACACTCTGTGGGCGTAGTCTCGTACCGAACTTAAGATTTTGGCGAAAGAGAGTGTAGTATGTCAGCTTCGTTCAACAGGGTGATCTTGGTCGGAAACCTGACACGCGATCCGGAGATACGCTACGTCAACTCCGGATCGGCAGTCACGAAGTTTCGCATCGCCGTGAATCCGAACAAGCGCGACGCCAAGCCCGAAGACACGATGTACGTGGACATCGTCGCCTGGGAGCGGCTCGCTGAGACTTGCAACACCTATCTCAAGAAGGGTAGCCCGGTGCTCGTCGAGGGCCGGCTCTCGATCCGCTCGTACGACGATACGAAGCTCAAGGACGAGAGCGGCCAGCCGATCCGCCGAACCGCGACCGAGGTCGTGATCTCGGGCATGCAGATGCTCTCGTCGCGCCGCGACGACGCCGACTCGGGTGACCGCGGATACAACGGCGGCGGCCGAAGCCAAGCACCGGCGCAGGCGCCGGCCGCCGGTGGGTCCGACAACGTCGGCGACGAGCTCGAAGACGAGATCCCGTTTTAGCGACGGCCCGGCGGTGCTGCGCTTCAAGGCGCGGCTCGCTCGGCATTCGCAAGCGGCGAAGAGCAGTTCCTCGACCGCGCTGAACGTCCCGGAAGCGGTCGGTAAGAAACTGCGCGGGATGGCTACGATCGAAGGCACTATTAACGGTCATCCCTTCCGAGCGCCGATAGACACGAACGCGTCCGGAAGTAGCTCGCTGCGCGTGAACAAAGCGATGCTCGCGGGCTCCGGTGCCGGCGTCGGCGACACGGTGAGTCTCGCCATCTTAGGACCCGAGCCGAAGCTCAAAATCCCAGCCGATCTCCGCGCCGCCTTCGCCGCATCTCACGCGGCCCAAGCGTTGTGGAAGGACCTCGCGACGCTCGCCCAGCGCGACTGGGTTCGCTGGATCGAGGGAGCCAAGACACCCGAGACACGAGGCCGCCGGATCACGCGAACGATCGAACAGCTTGCTGAGGGAAAACGGCGCCCCTGCTGCGTGAACTTCTACGAATATATGCTGCTGCACGTCGATAAGAATAAGAGTAGACGCAAGAGCCACGTCTAGGCTCTTAGAGGACCCTTTTAAGCTAACGAAAAAGCGCCCAGCGTATGCAGGGCCTTTTTCTTCGAGGAGCCTGCGAGAGCGTGAATAAGCGCCGGACGTTCGTCGCGGAGGTTGCGTTGACGATCGTGGCATTCGCTGCACAGGTTGCGCCCTTGAGCGCACACCTGACGTCGATGCCGGCTCCGATCAGTCAGCCGGCTTCGCCCGTTCAACTAAAGTCATGCTACCTCGGCACCGACTTTATGTTTAACGATCCGAAACTCGTCTCGGAGCAAACTAAGATGCAGCTCAGTGCGGACCTCGCGAAGGTTGCGCCGAGCCAATACCGCATGCTCGGCCTGCGCTTCGAGTTCGGGCTGGATAGCGGCAAGCGCAGCTCTGACGTCATCGTATTCACGGGAAGCGAAGCGTCGCACGATCGCGACGTCATGGACACGGCTCCGCCGGGCCTCAATCCCTCAGGATATCTTCCGCGCGTCGCCGATTACGACGACTACCATTGCGGCGTGGACTTCGCAACCTCTCTCGATTGGAAGCGTGCCTGGTTCGACGCGAGTAGCGACGTCGTCGCCTGCAAGTCCGCGATGATAGTTCCCGAATCGGCCTCAGTTTGGCTCACCGCGCTAGAACTGCGGCCCACCCGATCGGACGGTGTGTTCGTGATGCTCGATGAAAAACAAAAAAGACTCTTCTGGAGCCTGGATGGCGCCGAGCCGCAGTATGCGAAGGCGGATCAATTCGGCCGCGCGGTTGTGCCGATGGGCCAACTGAGCCAAGCCGCGCACACGTTGGCTTTTGGCCCGGTCGCAACGCGCTTGGACCAGCAGGTCTGCTTCCGCCCATTCCTAGCGACACGTTGATGACGGATCGCTTTGACGCCTGATCCCAAGCGCCGTCCGCTCGCGACGCGGGAGCGCGGGTGGGCGAAGGCGCTGGCGCGTGCGCTCAACGCCGCGCATATCTCTCCCGACGCGATCTCGATAGCGAGTCTCGTCTTCGCGGTCGGCGCTGCGGCCGCGCTGTGGGCGAGCGGGCAGAGCTTCGGCGTCGCGCGCGCGATCGAGCTCCTCGCGGCGGCCGCGCTGATCCAGCTGCGCCTGTTGTGCAACATGCTCGACGGCATGGTCGCAGTCGAGGGCGGACACCGGACGCCGCACGGCGAGCTCTTCAACGACATGCCGGATCGTTTTGCGGACCTCGCGATCTTGGTCGGCGCGGGCTACTCTCTCACCGCCTTCACATGGGGGCGCGAGCTGGGGTGGATCGCCGGCGTGCTCGCAGTGCTCACCGCGTATGCGCGCGTGCTCGGCGCGTCGATGGGCGCGCGGCACTACTTCATCGGCCCGCTGGCCAAGCCGCAGCGCATGGCGGTGATGACCGTCGCCTGCGTGCTCTCGGTCTTCGAGCCGCTGCTGGGTTGGCGCGGCCAGATCGTCGCGCTCGCGCTCGTGATCGTGGCGATCGGGTCGCTCGTCACGCTCCTGCGGCGCACGCTGCGCATCGTCGCCGAGGTCAACGCGCGTTGAATCTGGCGCCTTTCGCGGGCATCATCGCCGCCGGCGCACGGCTGATCAGCGGCGTGCAGGTGACCTGGCGTGATGGAACGCCGCCCGAACGGCAGAGCATCTTTTTCGCGAATCATACCAGCCATCTCGACTTCGTCGTGCTGTGGTCGTCGTTGCCGCGCAGGCTACGGAAGCAGACGCGGCCCGTCGCCGCGCAAGACTATTGGGAACGCGGGCTGCGCCGCGCGATGGCCGTAGACGTGTTCAACGCGATTCTGATACCGCGCGGCCAGGGCGGGGCGAGCCGCGAGGTCAGCGCTCGTGACACGATCGACCGCATCGCAGTTGAGATGGGCGATCGGTATTCGCTGATCATCTTTCCGGAGGGCACGCGCGGCACCGGCGAGGTCGTCGGCGCATTCAAGAGCGGGCTCTACTACCTGTGCCTGCGCAAGCCGGAGCTCTCGCTAATTCCCGCCTACATCGAAAACCTCAACCGTATCCTGCCGAAGGGAGAGTTCTTACCCGTGCCGTTTATCAGCCGAGTCACCCTTGGTTCGGCCTCGTTCATCGAGCCGGCGGAATCGAAGGAGCACTTCCTCACGCGGATGCGCGACGCGCTGTGCGTGCTGCAGCCGCGATGACCTTCGCTGGGCAGCGCTTCGACCCGCAGCTGGTCTGGGCGTTCGGCGGCATCCTCGCCGTGCTGGCGCTGGCTACGCTCATCGGCTTAGCGATCAAAGCCCTGGTCCGAGCGCCGTCAGCGCGCGCGACGATCGGCAATCTCAATGCGCGCATCCGCACGTGGTGGGTGCTGTGCATCATCTTCGGCTTGACGCTGGTCGTCGGTCCGACCGGCTCGCTCGTGCTCTTCGGCCTGATCTCGTTCCTGGCGCTGCGCGAATACATCACGCTTGTCACGACGCGGCGCGCCGACCATCAGACGCTCTTCTGGACGTTCTTCATCTTCACGCCGCTGCAGTACTATCTGCTCAGCCTGCGCTGGTCCGGCTTCGTGATCGTGATTCCCGTCTATGCCTTCCTGTTTCTGCCGGCCGTCATGGCGCTGGCCGGCGACACGCAATCGTTCCTCGAGCGCGCAGCCAAGATCCAGTGGGGGCTGATGATCTGCGTGTACTGCCTGAGCTACGCGCCGGCGCTGCTCACGCTCGACATTCCCGGTTACGGACCGGACGCGAAGCTGCTGCTCTACCTCGTGATCGTCGATCAGGCGAGCGACGTGCTGCAGTACGTGTGGGGCAAGCTGCTGGGCCGCCACAAGATCGCGCCGACGGTGAGCCCGAACAAGACTTGGGAAGGATTCGCGGGCGGCATCTTGACCGCCACCGCGATCGGCACGGCGCTGTGGTGGATGACGCCGTTCACGCCGCTCGTCGCGGCGGCGATCTCGCTGCTGATCACGCTGCTTGGATTCGCGGGCGGGCTCGTCTTTTCGGCGATCAAGCGCGACCGCGGCGTGAAGGATTACGGAACGATCGTGCAGGGCCACGGCGGCATCCTCGACCGGATGGACTCGCTGATCTTCGCCGCGCCCGTGTTCTTCCACGTGGTACGCTTCTTTTACGCGCTGAAGTAAGCGGCGGCCACGCGCTCCGGCGCCTCACCTCCGCTCCGGAGCCCCTCGACGCCTGCTGGGCGGGGAAGCCGAACGTTTTACCGATTGTCCAAAGGCGCGCACCGTCGCTTGTGCAAGCGTCGTAGTAATACACTCGCGTCCTACACTACAGGAGACGACGAATGAATTCGACCGCGATGCCGACCGGCGCGGATCTGCGAGACTTTCTGGCGCTCCCCTACGCGGAGCTCGAGGAGCTGAACCTGCGTGCAAAGGCGCAGCGCCAGGAGCGAGTGCCGCTCCACGCGCTGCAGGAAGAGCGACTGCGCTACCTGGCGGAGGAGCCGCGCATCAAGGCGCTGACGGTGCTATTTAGCGACCTCGAGGGACGCCTCCACATGTTGGACTACGACAAGAAGTTCTTGCTGCGTTCCCACGACAACCTCACGTTCGACGGCTCTTCGATCCGCGGCTTCACGCCGCAGCGCGAGAGCGACCTGCGCCTGTCGCTGGACTGGAGCGCGTTCTATTGGGCGCCGGCCGACGTGTTCGGGCCGGGCAAGATCCTCGTCTTCGGCGACGTGTTCGACCGCGATGGCAAGCCGTTTGCCGGCGACATCCGTGGCGCGCTCAAGAAGCTCGCCAACGACTGCTACGCCAAGGAAGGCTACACGCTCAACGCCGCCAACGAGATCGAGGGCTTCCTCTTCCAAGGCGTCGACGCCGAGCGGCGCTACCACGAGACGGGCAAGTTCGAGTACGTAAACACGGGTGGATACTACCACTCGCTTCCGGGCGATCCGCTGCGCAACTTCATCGACACCGTCGCCGAGGTGCAGCGCGCGATGGGCTTCCAGAACGAGAAGGACCACCCGGAGGTCGCGCCATCGCAGTTCGAAATCAACTACAACTACGGCGAGGTGGCCGCGGCCGCCGACCAGATCCAGCTCTATAAGCTGATCTGCCGGCAGGTCGCCACGCGGCAGGGCATGACGGCGAGCTTCTTGCCCAAGCCGGTGGTCGGCGTGAACGGCAGCGGCATGCATACCAACGTCTCGGTGAGCAAGAACGGCAAGAACCTCTTCTGGGAGCCGAAAGGCCACGAGCAACTCAGCGCCTTCGGATGGAAGTTCGTCGACCGCATCCTCACGCTCGGCAACGACATCTGCCTGATGCTCAACTCGAGCGTCAACTCGTACCGGCGGCTCGACCCGCACTTCGAGGCGCCCAACCAGCTCAAGGCCTCTGCGATCGATCGCGGCTCGATGGTCCGCATCCCGATCGGCAACCAGCGAAGCATGCGCACCGAGGTGCGTTCGGTCGCACCGGACGCGAACCCGTACATGGTGATGCTGGCGGTGTTCAAGACGGGCCTCGAGGGCACGGCGAGCAGCATCAAAAACCTGCGCCAAGCCGACCGCTACCTGCCGGACAACATCTACGACGCGCTCGCGGCGTTCCGCGCCTCAGAGTGGACCGGCAAGCTGCTCGGCGCTGACGTCAAGAATCGCTACGCCGACCTCAAACAGGCTAGCGCGGATCGCTGCCCGCGCCTACTCGGAACTTTCGTGAAGGCGCAAGAGGTGCAGTACCACCACGAAGTCTACAACCAGTACCTCTGGAATCTCTTTTAGATCATGAGCCGAGGGAGCAACAGAGCCGGACAACGTTCGCCCGAGCCATCACGAGCGTAACGTTCTCCCGGCTCTGTTGCGGCGGCGCGCGGCCTACGAATCGTGTGAGTTGCGGATGTCTTCGAGTGGGATCGCGATCACCGCGCCGGAGTCGCTGCCGATCACGAGCGTCTTGCCGACGACGATCGGCGAGCCGACGTTGAACGGCGTTTTCATTAGCTTATCGCCGACCACGTGACCCGTCTTGGCGTCGAGCGCCCACAGATAACCCCCGAAATCGCCGAAGTATACGACGCCGTCGACGTCGACCGCGCCGCCCTTGACCGAGCCCTTCGTCGGCGCTTCCCACACGAGCATGCCGCTGGCCGGGTCGAGCGCGTGCATCCACGGCGTGATCGCGCTTCCTAAGTAGAGCAGGCCGTCGGCGAGCAGCGGGATGGCGGCCTCATTGCGGATCGGCAGAGATCCGCTCTCCAGCGCGACGTCCCAGACGGGCGCGCCGCTGTTGAGGTCCAGGGCGTAGACGCGCTGGACGGTGAGATTGCCGATGACCGTCGAAGTATCGGGGAAGACCGGGGAGACGTAATCGCAAAACACTCGTGCGCCGTCGGTAACGGGAGGACAGTCTCCTATGCCGGAGGCGCCTTTAGAGAAGGAGCTGCGCCATATGAGCGTTCCGTCATCGGCGTGCAGTCGCCACGCGGCGTTGGTGCCGACGCCCAACGTGACGAAGTCGCCGTTTCCGACGGGCAGCATCGCCGTCATCGACGCCATCGATCCGATTGAGCGCGCGTATTTCTTCTCGCCGGTCGCTGGGTCGAGGCCGCTGATCCATCCGGCGCCGTCGTGATGCACGAGCACACCGTCGATGATGGCCGGCGTGGGCATTGCCGATCCGGCGAGCTTCGTCTGCCAACGGATCGCGCCGGTCGCGCGATCGAAACCGATCAGCGCGCTTGGGCCCTGACCGACCATCACGGGCTCGGACGGCGACGAGGTGCGGCTCGTCGGATCGCCCTCGCCGACGATCACGAGATCGCCGAAAATCAGCGGCGCGCTCATCAGCGGATTTGTGACATGCGCCTTCCACAGAATCTGTCCGGTCTCGGCATCGAGCGCGTAGAGCGAACCGTTGTTGTTGCCGATATAGAGCGTGCCGTCGACGACCGTCGGGCTCGCCGAGATCTGGCCGCCGGTCTCGGTGCGCCAGCTCGCGTGCAGCCCTCCGCCGACGACGGGGTTGTTCTGCGGACCCATGCGGAACTGCGTCCATGCCACCATGGCCATCGTGAGTGTTGCGACCAGCCGTCCAAGCAACACGCCCATACCCTAACAGTCTTCCCGGGTACTTAACGAATCATGAGCGGCACGCCCTCGAAAGCCTCCGCGCTGGCACTCGCGTGGCTCGCCATGGGAGCGACGAACGGTCGGTTCGTTAGCGACGTGCGCACTCACATCAAGCATGTCGTCATCATCGTGCAGGAGAATCGCAGTGTCGATAACCTCTTCAACGGCTTTCCGGGCGCCGATACGGTAAGGTTCGGAGAGCGGCGCATCGGTCCCGTCTCGCTGCGCCCCGTTGACCTGGGTTATCCCGCCGACGTCGACCATCAGCATCGCGCCTGGGTAACGGAATACGACGGCGGGCGGATGGACGGCTTCGCGAGCGTCGCCACGTATCCGCGGCAGCCCCGGGATTTCCCCTACGCCTACGTGCCCGAGAGCCAGGTGATGCCGTATTGGACCATGGCCGAGCGCTTCACGTTCGGCGATCGGATGTTTCAATCCAACACGGGCCCAAGCTTCCCCGCGCACCTGTATCTGATCGCCGGGCAGGCCGCGTACACCGCGAGCAACCCCAACCACGTCGGAACGACGCGCTTCGCCTGGGGTTGCGACTCGCCGCTCTACGCGCGCGTGGCGCTGATGGCGCCGGACGGGCAAGAGATCGACCCGGGCATCTTTCCGTGCCTCGACTTTCCGACCATCGCGGACGTCGCGAGCGCCGCGGGCGTGAGCTGGCGCTACTACGCGCCGGCGATCAATCGCCTGGGCAGCATCTGGTCGGCCTTCGACGCGATCGCGCACATCCGGTACTCATCGCGCTGGCGTAACGTCGTCTCGCCGGAGACGCGGGTGCTCGACGACGCGCGGGCCGGAAAGATCGCGTCGATTACGTGGGTGGTCCCGAAGATGCAGAACTCCGATCACGCGCTGCCGTTTCACAGCTCGAAGAAGGACGTGGGCCTGCGCGGCGCAGGCTCGTACGGCCCGGAGTGGGTCGCGTCGGTCGTCAACGCGATCGGCGAGAGCCGAGATTGGAGAAGCACCGCGATCTTCGTCGTGTGGGACGACTGGGGCGGCTGGTACGATCACGTCGCGCCGCCCCAGCTCGATCGCATGGGGCTCGGCCCGCGCGTGCCGTTCATAGTGATCTCGCCGTGGGCCAAGCACGACTACGTGTCGCACCAGCAGTACGAGTTCGGAAGCATCCTAAAGTTCGTGGAAGCCGCGTTCGCGCTGCGCTCGCTGAATACGACCGACGCGCGTGCCGGACAGTTGTCGGATTGCTTCGACTTCTCGCAGAGCGCGCTGCCGTTCGAGCCGATCCCGACGATGCGGCAGGCATCGTTCTTTGCCGCCGACGGGCAGGCGGATCTCGAGCCTGACGACGACTTCTAGAGAGTGAGCTCCATCCCGTCGTACGCGATCTCGGCGCCGAGCTCGCGTACGCGCGCGGCGGCGGGGGAGTCGGGATCGAGCATCGGGTTGGAGTTGTTGAGATGCGTGAAGATCACGCGCGTCTTAATGTCGCGCAGTCTTTCCAGCGTGCCGCCGGCGCCGCCCACCGGAAGGTGACCCAGCGAGCGGGCGCGCTTGCTCGCGAGGCCCTGCGCGACGAGCTCGTCGTCGCTGTAGAAGGATCCGTCGAGGATCGCGACGCTCGCGGACCTTATCGAACGCTCGAGCGTTTCGTCAATTTCCGCGAAGACCGGCGCGAAGAGTAGGCGCTTCTCCTTTGACGGAGCCTGTCCTGAGCGAGTCGAAGGGCGATCGGCGATCTCGTAGGCGACTACGGCGCCGCGCATGTTGCGGCGGCCGTCGTAGCCCGGCGTCGTGCCGGGCACTCGGATCGCGCGCGCGGCGAGCTGGTTGCCGACGAGGTCCTCGTCGCCGCCGGCGTCGCACGGGGCGCCGAGCGGCGCATCCAGCCAGCGATGCGGCGGCCGAGCGAAGGCGGCGAACGCGGGCTGCGCCACGGCGATCGCGCGGACGACTCGGCTCGAGCGCACGACGAAGCCGCGCTCGCCGTGTTGGCGCAGCACCGCGAGGCCGCCGAGATGGTCGACGTTCGCGTCGGTGACGAGCATGCCGGCGATGGGCGTGCCGCGCGGCGGTGCAGGATGCAGCGGCGCGAAGGCTTCGATCTGCGCGGCGACGTCGGGCGAGCAGTTGAGCAGGAGCCAGCGCGCGCCGTCGCCGCTGACCGCGGCGCTCGACTGCGTGCGCGGCGGCCGCCGGCCTTCGCGCGCCGCCGAGCAGTTCGCGCAGGCGCAGTTCCACTGCGGCACGCCTCCTCCGGCGGCCGAACCGAGGACCCGGAAGATCACGCCCGGCGAGCGACCAGTTTGCGCTCCTGCGTGCCGTGGCGCAGCGCCGCGACGAGGTGATGATCGGAGCTCAGCGAGCAGACCGGGTCGGTGACGCCGGCATCGCCGGTGAGCAAGAACGCCTGGCAGCGGCAGCCGCCCCAGTCGATCTCGCGACGCTCGCAGGAGCGGCACGGCTCGGGCATCCAGCCGGTACCGCGGTAGCAGCGGAACGAATCCGACTCGCCCCAGATCTCGCCGAGCGCGCGCTCGCGCACGTTTTCGAAGCGCAGCGTGCGGATCGCCGCCGCCGCCGGACACGGCAACACGGTGCCGTTCGGCGTAACGGTCATGAACTGTCGTCCCCAGCCGTTCATGCACGGCTTAGGAAACTCGTCGAAGTAATCCGGCAGCACGTAGACGATCTCCATCGCGCCACGCAGGCGCTGGCGCGCCGCCGCGACGGCGGCCTCGCCGCGCTCGACCTGCTCGCGCGTCGGCATCAATGCCAGGCGATTGCGATACGCCCATCCGTAAAACTGTACGTTGGCGAGCTCCAGGCGGCGGACGCCGAGCTCCTGCGCGAGCGCGATCACGTCGCCGATCGCATCGTGGTTGAGCCGGTGCAGCACGCAGTTGAGCGTGACGGCGACGTCGCGCTGCAGCGCGCGCCGCAGCGCGTCCAGCTTGCGCTCGTGCGCCGTCGCGCCGGCGATGCGATCCGCGAGGGCGGCCTCGGGTGCCTGGACGCTGATCTGCACGTGGTCGAGTCCGCTCGCGAGCAGCTCGTCTAGCATGGAGTCGTCCAGGAACGTGCCCTGCGTGATCAGGTTCGTATACAGGCCCGCGCCGGACGCGCACGCGACGATCGCCGCGAGGTCGCGCCGCAGCGTCGGCTCGCCGCCCGAGAAGTGTGCCTGAACGACGCCGAGCGCGGCCGCCTGCCCGAGCACGTCGCACCACTGCTCGGTCTCGAGCTCGTCGCGATACTCCCGCAGCGCCAACGGGTTGTAGCAGTACGGGCACTGCAGATTGCAGCGATACGTCACCTCGCACAAAAGTGATAACGGCCTCGGCGCGATCATTGCAGAAAACCGCGTACCTTCAAGCGTTCGAACAGTTCGTGGACGTCCGCGTGCGCGCGCTCAAGCGCCACGTCGAAGCGTTCGACGATTGCGGCCACAATCTCATCGACGCTGTGCTCGCCGTCCACGAGCTCGAGCGCAGCGGCCGCGGGGGAGTTGAGAACGAGCGCGCCTTCGGGCACGAGCAGCATCGTCGTGCCGTCGGCCTCCAGACGCAGCTTCACACCCTTGCCGAACCGCGGCCGCGACTCATCGTTCATTTAAAGACTCCGCTCGCGAGCGCGGTGGCGTCGAGAATGGACCATAGCACATCGCATTTGAACTCCAGCGCCTCGACGCAACGCTGCGCGATCTCCGGCGTCGTAGCCTCCTCCAAGACCCACTCCAGCGCGATCTCGGCGTCGCGCTTGGCCAACGGGATGCGCCTGCGAAAGTACGCAAGGCCGGCGGGATCGACCCACGGATATCGCTCGACGATCGCCGCGACGCGGCGTTCCATTACGGGGGGTCCGAAGAGCTCGGTCAGCGACGACGCGACCGCCTCGACCCACGGCTTTGTGCGCGCGAACGTCACGTACGCGTCCACTGCGAAGCGCGTGCCCGGTGCAACGCCGCGCTCGGAGAGCACGTCCGCCGCGTCCAGGCCGACCGCTCGCGCGAGCGCGAGCCACGCCGCCGTTCCCCCGCTCTCGCCGTCGCCGGTGCCGTCGTGATCCGCGATGCGCGCGATCCACGCTCGGCGATGCGCTGCCGACGGCAGGTTGGCGAGGATCGCCGCGTCCTTTACCGGGATCTCCTTCTGGTAGTAGTAGCGGTTCGCGACCCACGCTTGTACCTGCGCGCGATCGAGCGCGCCGGCGACGAGCTGCTGATGGAATGGGTGCTTATCGTGGTAGCGCGCCTCACCGACGGCGTGGAGCCGGTCGACGAGTTCGAGGGATGCCTGTCGCGACGTCGGCGCGGTTAGAGTTTCGGCTTGCGAACCGGCGAGGTCAGGTACGCCGTAACCTCAGCGCCAAGCGGATGCTCTTGAAAGTCGGGCCGCTCCCAATGTTGGCGAGGCTGATTCATGCGGTTAGTATACCGTATCCGCGCCGGGCGTGCCGAACGAACGCACGTTTGCGTACGCGAGCCGGCGCCGCATCGGCGCGCTCGGGATCCGGATGCGGTCAGCAAGCCGCAAGAAAGCGAGCACCCGGACGTGCCACCAGGTCATGTCGATCTCGAACCAGCGCAAGCCGTGGCGCGCCGAAAACGGAAAGGCGTGGTGGTTGTTGTGCCAACCCTCGCCGAACGACAGCAGCGCCACCCACCAGCAGTTGGTCGAGCGGTCGGTGGTGCGAAAGGTTCGATAGCCGACCATGTGTGCGGCGCTGTTGACCAGCCACGTCGAGTGGTAGCTGAAGACAAGGCGCGCGAAGACGCCCCAGATCACCCACGCCCAGCCGCCCAGTGCAAACAGCGCGGCCGCGAGCGCCAACTGCAGCGGAAGCGCGAGATGTTGCAGCGCGCGATAGAAGGGGTCGGCGTAAAGATCCGGCGCGAAGCGGGCGATCTCTTCGGGCGACGGCATCGCGACGTTGTGACGGTAGAGCCAGTCCACGTGCGCCCACCGGAATCCGAGGCTGATGTCGTGCGGGTCGCCTTCGTGGTCGGCGTTCGCATGGTGCTTGCGGTGCACGGCGACCCAGCGAATCGGATCGCCCTGGAGCGCCAGCGTGCCAAGGAGGGCGAAGAGATATTCCAGCGGCTTGCGCAGCCGAAGGCTACGGTGCGTCAGGACGCGGTGATAACACAGGGTTACTCCCAGCACGCCGGTGAGATACGCGATGATCGCGGCGACGGCGAAGCCGGACAAGCTGAAGTAGGCCGGCAAAAATGCGCAGAGGGCGACGAGGTGGATGATCGCCAGTCCCGCACCCGTGCCATATCGTGCTACCCGCTCCATCGCCGCAGCGATTTGTACGGCAGATGAAAAGAGCCTGCCGTGGAGGCAGGCTCTCGGTTATGCTAGGCGCGGTTGCCGGGCGAAGGGCTTACCGGTACGACGACCGGCGAGTCGCGAAGCAGTCGCGGCAGTACACCGGCTTGTCGCCGCGCGGTTGGAACGGAACCTCCGCCACGCCGCCGCATTGGCTGCAAGTGGCTTTGAACATCTCGCGCATGCCGCCGCCGCCGCGGCCGCCGCCGTTGGACGAGCGGCCGGCCTTGCGTGCGGCGCGGCAGTCGGTGCAGCGGCTGGGCTTGTTGGTAAAGCCCTTCATCGCGAAAAATTCTTGCTCCCCGGCGGTAAATGCGAACTGCTGCCCGCAGTCTACGCACGTGAGCATTTCATCTGTATACATTAAACGAGCGAATCTCCTAAATCTTGGGGTGACTTGTTCTCCGGATCCGACTCGCTTTCTGGACTCTAGCGGGCCTCGAAACCTGGGTAACCCATGCAGTATACACCATTGCGAGCGGGCCGTCATTGAATTGGGCAGGGCGCACCCGCGGAGGCCCGAACATACGTTCAAAATCCAGCCCTGTGCGATGCGCGGGGTCGGTGGTGGCGGCCGCTTTTAGGGCGTCACCTGGCTAGGGTCCGGACCCCGAACAGGGACACCCGGACCGGCAACCACCTAGTCGAAAGGACACCATGCCAACCAAGCTCAAACGCGCCGTCAAAGAGCGGCGCCCGAAGCGTAAGCCATGCAGCTTCTGCACCGATCGGGCCATCGCGGTCAGCTACCGCGACGTGCCCCGGCTCAAGCGCTACGTCTCCGAACGCGGCAAGATCGTTCCCCGGCGGATCTCCGGCAACTGCGCCAAGCACCAGCGTATGCTGACGACGGCCGTCAAGCGCGCCCGACTGATCGCCTTCCTCCCGTTCGGCTCGGAATAGGCCTTTCGTGCGGCTGATCCTCTTGCGCGACGTTGCCGCGCTGGGCAAGCGTGGGGACGTCGTGGACGTCGCCGACGGTTACGCGCGCAACTATCTGCTGCCCCGGAAGCTCGCGGATGAGGCCGGCAAGGGCGCGCTCGCGCAGCGCGACGCGCAGCAGAAGGCCCGCGAGCGGCGCGACCTGCAGGAGCTCGAAGAAGCCAAGGCGCTCGCCGCGCGGCTCGAGTCCGCGAAGCTAGCCGTCAAAGCCAAGGCCGGCGGCAACGGGAAGCTCTTCGGCGCGGTCACCAACGCCGACGTTGCGGCCGCGATCGCCGGTGCGCTGTCGGTCGACATCGACAAGCACAAGATCGAGCTGAGCGGGCAGATCAAGGCGCTCGGCTCGTATCCCGTCGCGATCAAGCTGCACCGCAGCGTCGTGGCCAAGGCCACCGTGGACGTCGTTTCGGCTTAGGGTATGCCCCAGGTTTATGCGGCGCGCTTTCGCCGCAAGTTCGGCGTCGAAGACGAGATGAGCCGTTACGTCGGCGCCCTGTACGAAATGCTGTCGTCCGTACTCGGCCAGGACAAGGTCGTGCTGCGCGCGGGCAAGGTAAACGCCCTCAAGATGATGCGCTCGCAGAACCTGCCCGACCGGTTGTGCGGGCTGCAGCGCCTCGTCTTCGAAGATCCGACTCTTGAGCGCGCGACGACGCGCGCGCAGCAGCGCAAGACGCTCGCGGAGATCGAGGAGGCGATGGCCGACGTCATCGCGCAGCGCCACGCCGAAGACTCGATCGACAAGCGCGTCAACGAGAAGATGACCGAGCGCCACCAGGAGTACGTCAAGGATCTCAAGCTCGAGGCGCTGCGCGAAACAGGCGGCCCCGAGACGCCGGCATCGCAGGCTAAGCTCGAGGAGCTCAACGCGCTCTCGCAGCGCAGCCTCGCGGCGTCCGCGCTGCGCCAGTTGCGTCCTCAGACGCTGCGCGAGGTCGTCGGACAGGAGGGCGCGATCCGCGCGCTGCTGGCGAAGATCAGCTCGCCGTATCCGCAGCACACGATCCTCTACGGACCGCCGGGCGTCGGCAAGACGACGGTCGCGCGTCTCGTACTCGAGGTCGCAAAGTCGCGGCCCTACACGCCATTCGCGAAGGACGCGCCGTTCGTCGAGGCCAGTGGCACGACGCTGCGCTGGGATCCGCGCGAGACGGTCAATCCGCTACTCGGCAGCGTGCACGATCCCATCTATCAGGGAAGCCGGCGCGAGTTCGCCGACGCGGGCGTTCCCGAGCCGAAGCTCGGGCTGGTGACGCGCGCTCACGGCGGCGTGCTCTTCATCGACGAGATCGGCGAGATGGACGGCCCGCTGCAGCTGCGGCTGCTCAAGGTGCTGGAGGATAAGCGCGTGACGTTCGAGTCGTCGTATTACGACGAGAGCGCGCCGAACGTGCCGGAATACGTAAAGCGGCTGTTCCGCGAGGGCGCGCCCGCCGACTTCATTTTGATCGGCGCGACGACGCGCGACCCCGACGACATCGATCCGGCGATCCGCTCGCGTTGCGCGGAGATCTTTTTCGCGCCGCTAACGCAGCATCAGATCGTTTCGATCGTGACGGGCGCGATCAAGCGCCTCGGCGCGCGCGCCGCGCAGCGCGTCGTGCAGCTGGTGGCGTCATACACGATCGAGGGGCGCAAGGCTGTGCAGATCGTTGCCGACGCCTACGGCCAAGCGCTGTATCGCCTGCATCCGGGCCGCCACGTCGACGGCGCGGTGAAGAAGCCGTCGATCACGGAGGACGACGTGCACGCGGTCGTGCGCGCGAGCCGCCTCGTGCAGCACACGCTGGTGAAGGGCCGCGCGAGGCGCGAGATCGGCAAGAGCTTTGGACTGGGCGTGTTGCACCATCTCGGAAGCATCATCGAGATCGAGGCGGTCGCATTTCCCGCATCGCTGAAGGGCAAGGGCACGATCCGCTTCAACGACACGGCCGGATCGATGGCCAAGGACTCGGTGTTCAACGCGACGAGCGTGCTGCGCGCGATGACGGGCCTCGACACCGCCGACTTCGATTTGCACATCAACGTCGTCGGCGGGGGCAACATCGACGGACCATCGGCGGGCCTCGCGATCTTTCTCGCGCTGTACTCCGCGGTCACGCGGACGCCATTGCCGCAAGACGTCGCGGTGACGGGCGAACTCTCGATTCAGGGCAAGGTGCGCGCCGTGGGCGGCATCGTGGAAAAGCTCTACGCCGCGCGTCAGGCGGGGATGCGAACGGTGCTGCTGCCGCGCGAGAACCTGCGCGAAGTCGACCGCGTGCTAGCCGGGCTGAAGGTCGCCGGCGTTGCAAGCGTTGAGCACGTGTTGCGCGAGCTGTCACGCCGTCGAAAAACCTCGTCGCGGCGCTAGAGCGCAACTCTCAAATACGACCCGGACAACGTCTTCCGCTATCCGCAGTCGATTCCGCCCGCACAGGGGTGAGGCGAGTGCCACTACGTGTGGCACACTGTCCCCATAAAATCGAGGCTATGCACAGCCAACCCACAAGGGGCTCACAAGGCCTTCACCACCGGGGCGCCGGACTCCGCACGCGGCCATGACCGCACAACCGCTTCCGTCGACCATCGACCGCATCCCGCCGCACAACCTCGAGGCAGAGATGGCGGTCATCGGCTCCGTGCTCGTCGACCGACAGATGTTCGCCGCGGTCGGCGAGATCGTTCGCCCGAGCGACTTCTATGCGCACGTGCACGAGACGATCTTCGGCGTGCTGTACGAACTCTACGAGCGCGGCGAGCCGCTCGATAAGATCACGGTCGGCGAGGAGCTGCGGCGCCGCAACGTTCTCGAGCGCGTCGGCGGCCTCTCGTACATCAGCGCGCTGATGGACACGGTACAGACCGCGGGTTCGGCCCGCTACTACGCGACGATCGTTCGCGAGAAGTCCGTCCTGCGCTCGCTGATCCACGCCGGCACGGAGATCACGCAGCTCGGCTACGAAGGCGAAGAGGACGTAGCGCAGGCGCTCGACCGCAGCGAACAGCTCGTCTACACGATCGGCGAGCGACGCGGCGTCACGGAGTTCATGCCGGTCAGCCGCCTGATGAAGGACGCGTTCGACCACATCGATAGGCTGTTCCACCAGCGCGGCGATCGAACGGGTCTCACGTCGGGCTATCGTGACGTCGACGCGATGACCACCGGATTCCAGCCGGGCAACTTCGTCATCATCGCGGCGCGGCCGGGCATGGGCAAGACGTCGTTCGCGCTCAACATGGCGGTCGCAGCGGCTCGCGTCGAGGCGGAGCCGATCGCGTTCTTCTCGCTCGAGATGTCTAACAGCGAGCTGATCCAGCGCCTGATCTGCGCCGAGGCGCGCATCTCGATGAACGACATGCGCCGCGGCAACATCAAGGCCCATCAATGGGAAGACATCTCGCGCGCGATGGGCGAGCTCAACGAGCTGCCGCTCTATCTCGACGACCTCGGCGCGCTGACGATTAGCGACGTGCGCAGCCGCTGTCGCCGCCTGAAGTCCACCGTTGGACTCGCGGCGATCTTCATCGACTACCTGCAACTGGTCCGGCCCGCGGCGCTCTCGCGCAACACCAACCGTAATGAGGAGCTTTCGGAGATCTGCCGCTCGCTGAAGATGACCGCCAAGGATCTCGCCGTGCCGATCATCGCGCTCGCGCAGCTCAACCGCGGCGTCGAGATCCGCAGCGAAAAGCGCCCGATGCTGGCAGATTTACGCGATTCCGGCTCGTTGGAACAGGAGGCGGACGTCGTTTCGTTCTTGTATCGCGACGGTTACTACAATCCGGAGACTCCCGAGCCGGACCTCACCGAGTTCATCATCGCTAAGCATCGCAACGGGCCGACCGGCGCCGTCAAGCTGCGCTTCCAGCGCGAATATACGCTGTTTTTGCCATACGGGGATGAGTCGCACTATCCCAGCCCGTAAAAGGGCCTTGTGATTCGCGGCATCTGTTTTTCTATTTTGGCGTGCCTCGTCGGCCTCGCGAACCCGGCCGCCGCGCAAACCGCTCGCACCGTCGTCACCGACGAGACGCAGCTCCCGCGTTTTTCCTATTCCATGGCGACGCCGCCGTCGCAGCTCGTCGTCGCCTCGGATGCGACCTTCGCGGCGTTTCTGCGAGCGGTCGAAAGCGACGTCAATAGAACGCTGGCGACGTATGAGATTCGGGATAAGGCCACGTTGAGCGAGTATCTGTCGACGCGGCTGGCCGGGCAGGTCCTCGCGGGCGACGCCGCGGGCGCACGCGGAACAGTCGCGCAGCTGCGCGCGGTGCAGAGCAAGCCCGATCGCGCGTTGCTTGCCGGAAGGCTACAACTCGTCTACGTAAACGCGCTCACCGCTCAGAAGACTAGCGGGACCTCGCTGAACGCGGTTTTTGCCGCAGCCGATCGCGCGGCCGTCGCGCCGCTGCCGTGGAGCGTCGTCCAGGACTCGGTAAAGGCGACTGCCGGCTTCGAGCCCGTCGCAACGCGCGATCAAATCGTCGGCCGGGTTGGCCACGACCTCGATCCGATCGCCGCCAAGACTGGCACGCTCGACGGGCCTTCGGCTCGCGATCTGGTGCAGACGCGGGCGCAGCTGGCGCTGCTGCCGTTCCTGCCGGTCGACGCGAAGATCCTCGACGCATACATCGCCAGGCATAACGTGATGAAGCCCGACATCTGGGCCGCGCGCGACGTGACGCTGCGCGCCTCGCAGGTCAAAATGCCGGTGCGCATCGGCATCCTCGATTCCGGCGTCGATCCGCACGATTATCCGGGGCTGATGTACGGCGGAGATTCCGCGCAACAGCACGGCCTCGCGTTCGCCGACGACGGCACGCCGTCGACGTCGGATACCTATCCGTTGCCCGCGAATGTCGCCGCCGACTATCCGAAGCTCGTGAACCTAATGACCGGCACGAGCGACATGCAGAGCGGCATCGTCTCGCCCGAAGCCTCGGCGGCGCAGGCATACCTGCGCTCGCTCAACGTCGCGCAGGACGAGGCCTTCGAGCACGAGATGGACTTCGTCGGGGAGTATTCGCACGGCTCGCACGTTGCTGGCATCGCCTCGCGCGGGAATCCCGGGGCGCGCATCGTCGTCGCGCGCTTCGACGACAATCTGCCGAACCTCGCGTTCGCGCCGACCGTCGAGTGGGCGAACCGGATGGCCGCCAACTTCGCGCTCATCGGCGCGTTCTTCCGCGATAACGACGTTCGCGTCGTGAACATGAGCTGGGGCGACCAGGTGAGCGAGTTCGAGCAGTGGCTGGCGAAAACGGATCCGGCCGGCGACGCCAAACAGCGGGAGGCGAAGGCCAAAGCCCTTTACGTGATTTGGCGCACCGCGGTCGCCAACATGATCGCACGCACGCCGGGCACGCTGTTCGTCGCCGCAGCGGGCAACGGCGACAACGACGCGGCATTCGCCCAGGACGTTCCCGCGTCGCTCGTCTATCCGAACCTCATCACCGTGGGCGCCGTCAACCAGGCCGGCGATCCGACGGGCTTCACGAGCTATGGGCAGACCGTCGCCGTTTACGCCGACGGCTACCACGTGCCGAGCAAGATCCCGCAGGGCTACACGGTCAAGTTCTCGGGCACGTCGATGGCGTCTCCCAACGTGACCAACCTCGCGGCCAAGCTGTTCGCGATCGATCCGTCGCTCACGCCGATACAGGTGCGCGCGCTCATCGTCGAGGGCGCCCGGCCGGTGCCGGGCGGCAAGCTCAAGCTGATCGACCCCAAGCGAAGCGTAACCCTGCTCAAGGCCGGCTAGCAAAAAGTCGAGCGGAAGGGGCGACGGCGCGCCGCCCCAAACCCTGTTAACCATGGTTAGCGTTACCCATGGCTAACAAAGGCAAACCGGATCTCCTGATGGTCGGCACGGACCGCTCGCACTCGCGCGCCCGAGAAGACTACGTGAAGGCGATCTTTCAGCTGGGCGCCGGCGAGCCGGTGCGCGCCGCAGCGCTGGCGCGCTATCTGCGAGTGAGCCGCGTCTCGGTCAGCAAGGCCAAGCGACAGCTGGAGCAGGACGGCTTGCTCGAGGCGGATTCGACGCCCTCCTCCCCGCTGCGCCTGACGCGGCGCGGCAACAAGTTGGCCGTAGCGATGGTGCGGCGCCATCGTCTCCTCGAGACGTTCCTGCACCGCTCGCTGCGCGTGCCGCTCGAGCGTGTGCACGCCGAGGCGGAGCGCATCGAGCACGTCGTCTCGGATGACCTCGCGCTGCGCATCGCGACGATGCTCGGCCGACCACAGCGCGATCCGCACGGTCATCCGATTCCTTACGGCGACACCTTGCCGCGCACGAAGCCGCTCGCCACGCTCGACACGCTTGCGGCGGGAGCGCGAGCGCGCGTCGTCAGCCTCGATGATCGCGACGACGAGGCGGTCGCGGCGATCGCGGCGGCCGGCATACTTCCCGGCTCGATGCTGCGCGTCGAGCAAAACGATCGCAGTGGTGTGCGCGTGCGCCGCGGAGTGCGCAGCGTCTCGCTGCGCCGCAGTCACGCTGCACTGGTGCGCATTGGAACGTAGCTACGGCCTCGGCACGAGCAGCTCGGGCACCGTCGCCGCCGCGCGCGAGGTGCTCGCCGGCACCCGCCGCGGCTGGCGCGCGCTGCTGCCGTTCACCGGGCCGGCGTTCGTCGCGTCGGTCGCGTACATGGACCCGGGCAACTTCGCCACGAACATTCAGGGCGGCGCCGGCTTCGGCTATCGGCTGCTCTGGGTGGTCGTACTCGCGAACCTGATGGCGATGCTATTTCAGGGCCTGTCGGCGAAACTCGGCATCGCGACCGGCAAGAACCTCGCCGAGCTCTCTCGCGAGCACACGCCGCGCTCCGTCTCGCTCGGGATGTGGATCGTCAGCGAGATCGGCGCGATGGCGACCGACCTCGCCGAGTTCCTCGGCGTCATCATCGCGCTCTACCTGCTGTTTCACGTGCCGATGCTGATCGGGGCGATCGTCACCGGCATCGTGACCTATGCGATCCTAGCCCTGCACCGGTACGGGTTCCGCACGATGGAGGTCGTGATCGGTTCGCTCGTCGGCATCATCGCAATATGCTACGTCCTCGAGACGCTGCTAGCCAAGCCGAACTGGAGCGAGGTCCTTTATCACTCGGTGGTGCCGTGGCTCGGCGGGTCGTCGAGCATCTTGCTCGCGGTGGGCATCGTCGGCGCGACGGTGATGCCGCACGCGATCTATCTGCACTCGGCGCTCACGCAGGATCGGATCGTCCCGGAGCAGCCCGGGCACGTCGGAAAAATCGTTCGATTCGCCTACTTCGACGTCGTCATCGCGCTGACGATCGCCGGCCTCGTCAACCTCGCGATGATGTACATGGCGGCGGCCGTCTTTCACTCGAGGGGACACGCGAACGTGGCCGACATCACGACCGCCTATCGCACGTTGACGCCGCTGCTCGGCAGCCTCGCTGCGCTCGTGTTCCTCGTCTCGCTGATGGCGTCGGGAATCTCGAGCTCCGTCGTCGGCACGATGGCCGGGCAGGTCATCATGCAGAGCTTCGTCGGCTTCGCCGTGCCGCTGTGGCTGCGTCGCCTCGTAACGATGGCGCCCGCCGTCGTCGTGGTCGCGCTGGGCCTCAACGTCACGCAGACGCTGATCATCAGTCAGGTCGTGCTGAGCTTCGTGCTGCCGGTGCCGATGATCGCGCTTCTCATCCTCACATCGCGTCGCGACACGATGGGCGCGATGGCCAACCGTCGCTGGGTGACCGGGCTCGCCACCGTCGCGACGGTAGCGATCCTAGGTCTCAACGCGCTGCTGATTTTCCAGATAGGAACGCGATAGCGTCACGTACGCCTCGGACGCCCTCTCGATCCAGCTTGCGGCCTCGCCTTCGAGCGTTTTCTTCACCTTGGCCGGCGCGCCGGCCGCGACGACGCCGGCTGGTATCGGCGTGTTCTCCCCGACGACGCTGCCGGCGGCGATCAGCGAACGCTCGCCAACGGTGCAGCCGTTGAGCAGCGTGGCGTTGCTCCCGATCAGCGCGTGACGCCCGATCGTGCAATCCTCCATCACTGCGCAGTGCCCGACGGTCACGTCGTCGCCGATGATCGTCTGGCCGCGCTCGCTCACGTGCACGACCGCATTGTCCTGCACCGACGTGCGCGCGCCGACGCGGATCGGGCCGTTGTCGCCGCGCAGCACGGCGCCGAACCAGACGCTCGATTCCGGCCCGATCTCGACGTCGCCGATCAACACGGCGGTGGGCGCGACGAACGCCGACGCCGCGACGCGCGGCCGCTTGCCTCGATATTCGATGATCATGGGCGATGCTTCGCAGGCCGGCGCGTCGAACCTCGCGCCCATGCATAGGCACCGTACGCCGCTGCGCGGCGTCAAGGCCATTCCGCATCCTCAGCCGGGCGATCCGAACTACACGGACGTCAACTACGCATACGCCGGGCGCGTGGGGCACGTGCACGAGGTCGTCGAGATCGACGGGCGATCGCTGGTGAAGATCGGATTTCCCGACCGCAAGATCGTCTACTACCTGCTCGACGACCTCGAGCTAGACGAGAGCGCGAAGCGCGGCACCTTTCACGACGCCGACGCGAAGTAAGCTACGGCGTAACCGTCGGGTTCTTCCACGCGAACGCGCCGTTCGGATTCGGCTTCACCCAGACGATGAGATCCCATATCGCCGGAAAGTGAAAGATCGTGGTGACCTGATCGGCGTTTGAGACCTTGTTCATCGCCACGAGCGTCGCGGCGGTTGGATGCTGCGGGTTCCCGCCCGCCGCGGCGAACGCCTTGTCCCAGGCCCAGCCGTCGTAAGTGACCTTGCTCGTCGCGGGATCGCGCGTCACCCAATGAACGTGGCCGTCGAACTCGACCCATCTTCCGGGGTTGACGCCCCAGAGCTGCGGTCGTGCGGCGCTCGAGCTTACGAGCACGGAGTAATCCGCGCCCATCAACAAGCCGTTCTTATCGTACCAGAGCTGACTCGGATGACGAGCGTCGGACGATTGCCATTGCAGGTTGGCGTAGCTGATCGCGCCGGTGTCGTCTTCGCTCGTGTAGCGGACGTAGCCGGCCTTTTCGGCGTCGGCCGCGGTCGGATAGCGCGCCATCAGATCGGCCGCCATCGTTGCGACGAAGGCCTTCTCCGAGGCGCTGAGCGGACCGTGGTACGTCGCGTTCTCATCGGCCAGTGCGAACGCCGGCGCCGCCAACGCGATGAGCAGGGTGAACAGCGAAGCGCGTTTCATAGTAAAGAAGATCATGGCGCCGCGACGCGGGCGACGCTATCAAAGACCGCTCAAAAATACCGTCGGCCGCCACCCGCTTTCGGGGGAGGGGCGCGCCCGGCGCCGTGGAAAGACGGGCGGCCCGGCCGACGTAGCTCAACGGTAGAGCAATCGCTTCGTAAGCGATAGGTTATCGGTTCAAATCCGATCGTCGGCTATTTCTTGTGGCTTCCAACGCGGCGCTCCATGAAGGTCGGGCAGGGATAGCTTACCGTCGTGTAAGGACTGCACTCGGAAAATCCGACCGACTGATAGAGGCGGTACGCCGCGGGCAGCTGCTCCTTATCGGTGTCGAGGACGACGCGGCTATACGCCGCGGTTTCTAGAAACTCTAGCGCGCGCAGCACGAGTGCGCGCGCCACGCCCGCGCCGCGGCTCTCCGGCCGAACGAAGAGCCGCATGATCACGCCCGTCCGCGCGTCCAGCTCCGTCACGGCCACGCAGCCGACAATCTGACCCGCCCGATCCGCCAAGAACGCGGCGCTGCGCCCGCGATACACTCGTTCCAATTCGTCGACGCTGGGAACCGAGCCGTGCCGGAGCACCGGCGTCAAGTCCGCCTCGTACTCGACTAACAGCTCGTGGAAGGCCTGAAAGTCGCGCTCGTCCTCGACCCGGCGAATCAAGGCGCCAGCGTCTCGCGCGCAACGGCGGTGTCCTGGACGGCGGCGTCGCTGAAGGGCAGCGGCCAGAGGCGGCCGGCGATCCACGCCTGCGCCTGGTCCGTGTAGTGGCCCGAGCCGATCTCACCCGACTCGCCCTGCGGCAGCGTGATGCCGCCGGCGTCCCAGTTCCCCACATCCCACACCGCGCGGAAGCTCTGCCCGTAGCCGGGATATTGCACGTGCAGCGTGAGCGCGTCGCCATATCCGGGCAGCGTCGTGCCGTCGAGGAAGCTGATGCCCAGGGAAGACAGCGCATGCATCACCGGCACCGCTCCGGCTTCGCGCCACGGCGCGGGAGACGGGAGCGCGGCCGCGCGCAGCGCCTGCGGTGAGATCGGCGTCGCGAGCAGCGTCGGAACGCGCCCGGTCGTGCGATGCGTCAGCTCCGAGCGCAGGCCCTCGGCGACGGTGGCCGTCGTCGAGTCGCCGTCCATCACGCCGTTCCAGCGCGCGAGATCGGCGGCCAGCGCGGCGTCCCTGGCGCGCAGCAGCGGTGCGACGTCGCGCGCGAGCTCGCGTTCGGGCAGCGAGAGCGCGTCCATCTGCATCGCGGTGAAGTACCCAACGTCGTACGCGCGGCGCGCGCGCAGCAGCTGCGCGATGCGATACGCGCGATACGGCGGCGCGAACTGCGGGCTCAGCGGCAGCGGAAAGGCGCCGGGATACATCTTGTTGTTTGCCGTCCACACGACGGCATCGCGCGACGCGGTTACCCTCGGCAGCCGCGCGAACGGAATCGCAGGATAGTTGCGCGACAGGTCGCTCGGCGGATGCAGCCAGCGCGCACGCACCGGATCGTCGGGGATCTGGCCCGCGAGCTGATACGCGGCCCGCCCGCTCGTGTCGGCCAGGACGAAGTTTTGCGTTGGTCCCGGAAACTTCGCGAGGGTCGCGGTCGCGGCTTCGATCGACTCCGCGCGATTGAGATCGATGAACGTCTGCGCCGGCGTCACGGGGTCGTCGTACGCGTTCCAGTGCACGAGCACGAAGCGCCCGTCTGCAGTCGGCGTACCGAACTCGCGCGCGGTGCGATAGTAGCGCTTCGTCACCTCACGCCCGAAACGCACCGAGAAGCGCTCGGTGTGCCAGCCGGCCGGATCGAGCCTAGCCGGTGGCAAGAACGCGGAGAGCGACGTGACGGTGCCGTCGGTCGCGCCCCATGCGATGCGCTCGTTGTGGCCGAGCACGATCCCCGGGCAGCCCGGGAGCGTCGCTCCGGCAACGTGGAAGCCCGGCGCGTGCAGGTCGAGCAGGTACCAGACGCCCGGCATCTGCAGCGCGAGGTGCGGATCGTTGGCGAGCAACGCACGTCGATGCAGGGCGCGGTTCCCGCCCACGGCCCACTCGTTGCTGCCGATCGGCGGGCGCGCGTCGCCGAGCTGTCGCTCCAGCGCCGCCACGCCGCGCCGGCAGAGCGGCCCGGGCGCGATGCGCACGAGCCCGGCGAGCACCGGCGCGTCGTAGCACGGATCGGTGAACGGATAGCGCGCGTCGAGCAGCGCGAGCCCGCCGCGGCGGTACGCGCGGTCGCGGCGCGCGATCGCATCCCAGTCGTCTATAAGATCGAGCACCGTCACCATCGCGACGGCCAGCGAATCGCGCGGCGTCCACGGCGCCGGCCGATAGTTTAGGATACGGAACTCTACCGGCAGAGGCTCGCGTTCCATCGCGGCGTTGACGCCGTCGCTGAACGCACCGAGGATCTCGCGCGAGCGCGCGGGAAGCCACTGCCACTGCGTCTGCACGATCGCGCGCACGGGGATTGCGCGCTCCGTCTGGTCGGCAGGCAGCGCGCGCGATCCGTACACTTCCGCGAGCTCGCCGAGGATGTAGCGGCGGAGCGTGTCCATCTGGAAGAGCCGGTCGGACCCTTCGACGTATCCCTGTGCGAAGAACAGGTCGTGCTCGTTGCTTGCGATCACGTGCGGCACGCCGCGGTCATCCCGCAGAATCTGCACCTGCGCACGCAGGCGCAGGCCGGAGATCGTGCCGGTGTCGCGCGCGTGCGAGCGCATGCCGAGAACCACATTGAGGGCGAACCCGAGCGCCAGTACCGCGATCACGACGAGCGCCGCGATCGCGAGCCGGCCGAGCGTCTTCAAAGCCCTAGGCGTCGACGTAAACGTCGTCGCCTTCCACGTTGACCTCGAACGTCATCAGCGGAACGACGGCGGGGAGCGTCAGCGCGTCGCCCGTGCGCACGTCGAACGTTGCGCCGTGTCGCGGGCAGACCACATGCTCGCCCTCGAGCGTTCCCTGATCCAGCGGGCCGCCATCGTGCGTGCAGACGTCTTCGATCGCGTAGATCTTCCCGTCGGGGTTGCACAGCAGAATCTCGACGGAATCGACGACGACGCGCCGCGTCGTGCCCGGCGCGATCTCCGATACTTTCGCGACGCGGTGTCTAGCCACGCGTTATCTCCTCGGACTCGATCGTGTAGACGAACGTCACGGGGTCGAGGCTGTCGCGGCGCTCCGCGCGGATCTCGGCCTGCGGATACATCAGGAAGCCGAGGTCGTCGCCGCTCGACCCGGGCAGCGTCACGTCGTGCCCGTCGTTGTACGCCACGTAGTTGCCCTCCCACGCGCCGAAGAGCGTGTCACGCGCGGCCTTCACCTTCGGATCGCTCAGTGCGAGATGCCCGGGCGGCTCCTCGAGCATGACCTTGCGCACGTCGGCCGGATCGGCCGGCACCCAGCCGTACTCGTCCAGATACACCTCGGCGCGGCAGTGCTGCGCCTTGCTGATCGTGCTCGAGCTCGTGCCCAGGCTGTGATAGCCGAAGCGTGACGGCGCGACGCGGATTCCGTAGAGGTCGCGCGCCGGGATGCCGGCGGCGCGCGCGAGCGCGACGTACAGGCCGTTGATGTCCGCGCACTTTCCGCTCAGATCGCCCGTCTCCAGCATGAAGCTGACGTCGCCGAGGCCGCATCCACGCGTCTTCGGATTGCGCGACGCGCTCTCGACGACCCACTCGTAGATGAGCTTCGCCCGGGCGGCGCCGCCCGTAGCGGAGCCCACGATCTTCTTGGCGGTGTCCGCCACGATGCCGTCGGTCGGCTGCAGCTTCGTCGCAGACGTGTACAGCGCGTACTCATCCCGGCTCAGCGCCTGCGGCCGCCCGGGCTTCGCGAAGTCGACCACGCGATCGCGCGTCGAGACGACGCTCGTCACCTTGATCGTCGCGGAAGGTTCGGATTTCAACCAATCCACCACGAGCATTTTGACGCCCCACTTGCCCTGGCTCACGATGCTCGCGGAGCTCGCATTCGTCTCCCAGGTCGTCGCGCCGGGCCGCATCCAGTCGGATTCGGCGAACCCCGGAACCGGGATCCACGCCCGAACCGGTTGCGGAGAGCCGGGCAGCGTCACCAGGGTCGTGAGCCGAAACGTGCGCCACGCGCGCACGGCCGGCGCGAACGAATCGTCCTCGAATTTCGCGAGGGCGAGCCGCGGGGTTCCGGCTAAGATCGAAACGGCAGCCGCCTGGCGCAAAAAGTCATCCCGCTTCATGCTGGCGGGAGTTTGTCATCGGGCTCGGCGAACCTACGGGGCTCGCTCGAACGGAGGCATGACCGTGGCACACATTCCCTGGATGTCCGACTACGAGGCGGCGCTCGAGCGCGCGACGTCGGAGCGCAAGTTCGTCTTTCTCGATGTGTTCAACCCTGGTTGAGGGGGATGCCAAGCGCTGGATACCGTGACGTATCCTCAACCTCCGGTCGTCGACGCGATCGTCGCCCATAGCGTGCCGGTTCAGTTCGACAACTCCAAGTCCGAGAACAACAAATTCCTGCACGCCATACATCACATCTGGACGCCGGACATTCGCATCCTGTACCACGACGGCGCCGAGTTGTACCGCTGGGACGGCTTTCTGCCGCCGGACGAGTTCCTCGCGAAGACGCTGTGCGGATTCGGCATGGCGTACCTGCGATTAAAGCGCTTCGACCAGGCCGAGGCGTGCTACGCCGACGTGCTGACGCGCTTCTCCACGACCTATGCTGCGCCCGAAGCACTCTACTATCTGGGCGTGACGCGCTACCGCCGCGACCCCGATAGCGACGAGCTCTTGAAGCAGTGGGACAACCTTCGCTCGCGCTATCCGCTCAGCGAGTACCGCGTGAAACAATCCTTCAAAGAGCTGCCTTGAAGCGCCTCATCGTCTTCGACCTGGACGGCACGCTCGCGTTGAGCAAGGCAGCGCTGGACGATGAGATGGCGGCCCTCCTCGGCCGCCTCATCGATGAGATCAAGGTCGCGATCATTTCGGGCGGCGACTATCCGCAGTTCCAAAAGCAGGTGCTCGAGCGGCTCCCGGACGGCAGCGACTTTGCCAACCTCTCGATCCTACCCACCTCGGGGACGAAGTTCTTTGTGTACGACGGCCAGTGGCGCAAGCTCTACTCCGAAGATCTCACCAACGAACAAAAGAAGGAGATCGAAGACGCGCTCGAGAGCGCGGTCGCCGCGACGGGCTTTCAGCCTACGGAGACGTGGGGCGAACGCATCGAGGATCGCGGAACGCAGATCACGTACTCCGCGCTTGGCCAGCAAGCGCCGCTCGAGGCGAAGGAAAAGTGGGATCCCGATTTTTCGAAACGCAAGCAGATTCAGGCGATCCTCGCCAAGACGCTGCCAGAGTTTTCGGTTCGGCTCGGCGGCACGACGTCGATCGACGTTACCCGCCCGGGCGTCGACAAGGCCTACGGCATCCGCAAGCTGCGCGACGAGTTGGGCATCCCGATCGCCGAGATGCTGTTCATCGGCGACGCGATCTTTCCGGGCGGGAACGACTATCCGGCGAAGGAGGCCGGTACCGACACGATCCAAGTGCGCGATCCCGAGGAGACGAAGCACGTGATCGAGGCGATTATTGCTTGCGAATCGCCTCGACGTTGAGTTCGATGCGCACCTCGTCGCCGACGACGACGCCGCCCGTCTCGAGCGCGGCGTTCCAGGCGAGGCCGAAGTCCTTGCGGTTGATCGTCGTGTGGGCGCTGTAACCGACGCGCACGCCGCCCCACGGATCGTTCGCCCGGCCCTCGAAACTGCCGCGAAGCGTCACGTCGCGCGTGATACCGCGGATCGTCAGTTTGCCGTCGATCGTCAACTCGTCTGGCGTGCCGTAGATACGGGTGCTCTCGAACGCGAGCGTCGGGAACTTCTCGGCGTCGAAGAAGTCGGGCGAGCGCAGGTGAGCGTCGCGCTGATCTTCGCGGGTGTCTACCGAGCCGGCCTGGATGGTCGCGCCCACCGTGGCGGGCACGTCGCTGTCGGGCTGCAGCTCGACCGACCCGTCGAAGGCGGTGAAGCGGCCGCGCACCTTGGTGATCATCAGGTGGCGGACGACGAATTCGATGGTCGTGTGCGCCGGGTCTAGGGCGTAAACGGCCTTCTCTTGCAGCTGGGTGGTGGTCATAGTTGGGTCTCTAGCTCCTTATGGTTGCCGATAGCTTCAAAGTGTGCTATCGTTATGCTAGTAACTTTTGCATACTAGCCAGCTGGAATCAAGTACGCACTCTAAAGTAGCCTAGGAACCCAATGGAAACCATCAAACTTCCGCCCCTGCCCACGGCCGCCGACGTCTACAACCAGGCGCAGTGCCCGTCGCGGCTGATCCTCGACCGGATCGCCGACAAGTGGACGACGCTGGTCATCGGCATCCTAGCCCAAGCCGAGCATCGCCGCTTCAACGAGTTGCGGCGCATGATCGGCGGCATCTCGCAGAAGATGCTCACGCAAACGCTGCGCGACCTGGAACGCGACGGACTGGTGAAGCGCACGATCTATGCCGAGATTCCCCCGCGCGTGGAGTACGAGCTCACGCCGCTCGGGCGCACGCTCTGCGGCCCGCTCGGTTCGCTGACGCAGTGGGCGCACGATCACATGGAGGAGGTCAAGCGCGCTCAGTCAGAGTTCGACACGCGTGTTTGACCTGAGCCACCTCACGGATTACGGGCTGCTGCTGATGCGGTTGATGGTCGGCGCGATCTTCGCCGACAGCGGTTACGACGATCTCAAGGATCCGGACGCGCGCAGCCAGAGCATCGGGCTGCCGAAAAATTTTACGATGTTCCTCGCGGTGGCTGAGCTCGCCGGTGGGCTGGCGATCATTCTCGGCGTGCTGCAGCAGCTCGCCGCTATCGGGTTGATGCTGATCATGGTGGGCGCGATCCAAAAGAAGGTCTTCGCCTGGAAAACCGGCTTCTGGGGAAAGGATGGGCCCGGATGGTACTACGAATCGACGCTGATCTCGATGCTGCTCGTGATCCTCTTTACCGACGGCGGCCGCTTCGTAGTGCTGCGCTAGCCTTCGCGTTTCTGCTGGGCGCACCGGCGTGTGCGCCGCACGTGCCCTACGCGCTTTCGCAGCAAGACGCGGCGCGATTCGGCCACGTGCTCCGAGTCACCGTTCCGAATCACGATCCGATGATCTTCGGCCTGAACGATTGCATCCTGTATAAAGCGAAGACCGCGCACGAAGACATCGTCGGGTGGGACGTCGTCCTCGCGTCGGACTGGGGCATGTCGAGTTATCCGAAGTGGATGACCGGGTGCCTGGACCAGCACGTACGATATGACGGAAAGTACGTCGTCGCGTCGTTCTGCGCTCAGGCGCTCGGCGCGGGCGGCGGCTGTGCCGGTGGCGACGGTACGTACCGCAGCCGCACCGGCGACGCCCGAGGGTGGGAGATCGAGACCGCCAAAGGCTGGACACCGCTCCCGAAGTACTAGCCTAGTCGTCGTCCGGCGGTTCGTCGGAGCTGGGCCGGCTCAAGAAGTATTGCGCATCGTGCAGGGCGGGAATCGGAACGAACTTGCTGGGTCCCTTCGAGAAGTTGAAGCAGTCCGAGAGGTCGTCGGCGCGTACGTCGGTCGTGCCGAGCGATCCGAGGTTGAACGTCTCTTCGGTGAACTTCAAGATGCTGCCGAACTCGTGCTGGACGGTCGAGACGTAGTTCTGCTTCGCGTACGGGGAGATCACCAGCAGCGGCACGCGGAAGCCAAGCTCGTAAGAGTTGTACTGCGGGGGCGGCGCGGGATCGTACCAGCCGCCCCAGTCGTCCCAGACGACGAAGATCGCGGTGCTGGTCCAATACTGGCTCTTTCCGATCGTATTCACGATCGAAGCGACCCAAGATGGTCCTGTACCGTCGGTGCTGCCGGCGTGATCGGAGTCCGCGGCGGTCGGCGTGACCCAAACGACGTTCGCCAACCGGCCCTTCTTGATGTCCCATAGCACTCGAGCCGGCGGCCCGACGACGTTCGCCGCGAAATCCGCCCGGTTGAAGATCGGCAAGATCGCGTCCGGCGCGTGCCAGAGTCCCGGCCCCTTGCCGGCCTGATAGTAGTGCCACGTCAGCGACTTGGCGTCGATGAGGGCGATGAGCGAATTGCGATCGAAGCACGGATACGTCTTCTGATTCTCGTTACCGTACGGATCGATGAGCATCACCGTCGAGTCGCGCGGTGAATCGCAACCGCCAGTGTTTTTGAGCCGGGCTGTCTTCGGACTCTCCGCGGCGCGCAGCGACGATCCGTCGAAGATCGTCGAAGTTCCGCTCAAGAGATATTGATGCGCAGGAAAGCTCGGGCCCTGACTCGTCTGAAACATGTTGGCCCCGAACGTGTAGCGCTGTGCCATCTTGAAATACGGCTCGACCTCCCGTTGGGGGACGTAGCCGTACGCGCGGATTCCGGGAGGGGGACATTTCCGGCCCGTCTCGCATCGCGATGCCACGAGATCGAACCCGTCGAGCCGGCCGTTGGCATATTCGGTCACAAAATTGCTGTGCGAGTGCCCAATGTAGTAGGGCGCCGTCAGACGCCGAGGCTGGAGTTGCACCGTCAGGCCGAGCGAGTTTTTCCCCTCGCGTACGGTCCCGGCGCCGGGAAGGCCGTTGAAGAGGTTGTTCGTCGTCCGGTTTTCCTGAACGATGATGACGACGTGCTGGATGGGCGACGTGCCGCCCGAAAGCGTTCGAATTTTTCCGGCTGAGCGAGCGGACGGCAGAGAGGACGACGGCGTAGAAGCCGACGAGCAGTTTGCGAGCGCAGCAACGACGACAAGAGCCAAGAGGCGCGTGCGGTTCATCCGCACGTCCTCTTGGCTACACTAAGGCGTTAGCCCCCTTTAGAAGTCGTCGTCCGGCGTGCCGCCGACCGGTTGGCGCAAGAAATATTGCGCATCGTGCGGGGCTGGGATCGGCTTGAATTTTCGCGGTCCCTTGGAGAAGTTGAAGCAGTCGGACAGGTCGTCGGCGCGGGCGTCGGTCGTGCCGAGCGAACCGAGTGCGAACGTCTTCTCGGTGAACTTCAGGATGCTGCCGAACTCGTGCTGCACGTTCGATATGTAGTTCTGCTTCGCATACGCCGAGATGACGAGCAGAGGCACGCGGAAGCCGAGCTCATAGGAATTGTACTGTGGCGGCGGGACCGGATCGAACCATCCGCCCCAATCGTCCCACGTGACGAAGATCGCGGTGTTGTTCCAATACTGGCTCTTCCCAATCGTGTTGACGATGGAGGCCACCCACGACGGCCCGGATCCGTCTGTGCTGCCGGCGTGATCGGAGGCCGCTCCGGTCGGCGTTACCCACACGACGTTCGCGAGATTCCCGTTCTTGATGTCGGTCAGTACCTGCGAGGGCGGGCTGACGACGTCGGCGGCAAACTGCGAGCTCTGAAAGACGGGCAGGATCGCATCGGGTCCGTGCCATAGGCCCGGGCCCGGGCCCGCCTGATAATAGTGCCACGTCAGATTCTGCGCCTCGACGAGCTGGATGAGCGAGTTACGATCGAAGCACGGATATGCCGTCTGATTCTCGTTCCCGTTCTGGTCGATGAGTTTCACGAGCGATCCCGTGGGCGAATCGCAGCCGCCGGTGCTCTTTTTCTGGGGCGTCTGCGGATTCTCGGCGGCGCGCAAGTTGGACCCGTCTGAAATGGTCGACGTGCCGCTCAAGATGTACTGGTGGGCGGGAAAGCTCGGCCCCTGATTCGTTTGGAACATATTGGCGCCGAACGCGTATTGCCGAGCCATGACGAAATACGGCTCGACTTCTTTTTCAGGGACGTAGCCGTACGCCCGAACGTCCGGGGGCGGACACGTATGCCCCTTCTTGCAGCTGGACTTGACCAGATTCCAGCCGTTCATCTGGCCGTTATTCCATTCCGTCGTGAACGCGCTGTGCGCGTGGCTGATGTCGTATGGGGCCGTAAGAAGCCGAGGCTGGAGCTTCACCGTTTGGCCGTAAGTATTTGACCCCGTACGTACGGTACCGGCGCCGGGAAGACCGTTGAAGAGGTTATTTGTGGTGCGATTCTCTTGAAATACGATGACGACGTGTGTGATCGGGGTGCTGCCGCTGCCCGAAAGCGAGTGCATCAAGCCGCCCGGTCGAGCCGCTAACGGCACGGGGGGTGGCGTGGGCGACGTCGTGTTTTGGGAGCATCCAACTAGTGCTACGATCACAGCAAGCGCCGAGAAGCGGGTGCGATTCATCCTGCCGTCCTCCTAAGTAGCTACACGATTGAACCAAGTCTATGGGCTTTCAAATCGCGCGGTCAAGACGGCACAAAATAAATTTGCAACAAAGATGATTGCAGTGCGATAACTTTCGTTATCTCTTGCAATTCACTCAACGTAAAAACTACCTATGTCAACTCCCTGTGTCTTGTGCGCAGATCGAAGCATGACGCAAGCAATCACTTACGCGCACGCTCCGTCTCGCTAGAGACGGTATCGCTACGCCATCTTTCCCTTCGACTCGCTGCGCTGGCTCAGGACAGGCTCGCGGCTTACAATGATGGTGAGAGATAAGCAAGCGGTCACTTGATTATATCGCTGGATTAGTGCAGGCGCGATAATACGTGTCTAGCCCAATTGGGCTAGTCCCACGTTGCTATTGCGCGGACGACCGCGCTCTGAAAGGATAGATGCGGATGTTTATGTTCTTCCACGCCCTGGCTTTGGCTTTGGGTCTGTTCGGCGGTTTCGGCGGCGGCTTCACCCACTTCGGCGGTGGGGCCGGGATCGGCGCTCCGATGCTTGGTCCGACTGACGGCGGCGGGAGCATGCCCGGCCCGGGTAACGGCGGCCTGCCGGGCACCGGCGGACACTAATCCGATGCCGCGGCGGCGGGGCCGGGGCCGCCGCCGCGCTAATCTATTTGGCCATGGCGAAGAAGCAGCTGATCGCGCCGCGCTGGGTTGACGAGATGCGCGGGCTGTTCGAGCGATGTCAGTACTTGGCGGCGGGCGACGTGTACGACCAAGCGGTGGAGTCCGGCGCTTCGCCCTCTTATGAGGCGCAGTTGCTGGCGGCGCGAATTCTGCTCAAGCGGGACGAGAACAGGGCAGTCGCGTTCCTTATCCGCCGTCCGCCCAAGGCCAACGCGTCCCGCGAGCGCGCGGAGTGGGCGCTACTGCTCGCGATCGGGTATGCTCGGATGCGTGACTTCGAGCGCGCCGACCATCACTTCGAGATGGCGCAGAAGCTGGCGCGCTTGCCGGCCGATCGAGCCGCCCTCGCGTACCAGTTCGCGCGCCGCTACATGCTCGAGGGTAAACTGGGCGAAGCGCGCCGCTATGCCGGCGACATGGCGTGCGACAAGTCCCTGGCTGCTCGGATTAAGCACGAGCTGCTGGAATCGTTCATCCTCTGTCAAGAAGAGCGCTATCGCGAATCTGCCGAGGGTACGATCCGCGCGGTCAAGCTCATCGGCGAGCGGCGCGAGGATCATCTCGAACAGTGGTTCCACGCGGTTCAGAACCTGGCACTGCTCGGGCGAGAGCTGGCTCTACCGGAGGCCGCCGATATCGCGAAGACGGAGGTGGACGCCGACGTCGAGTGGCCGCCGGACCTCGCGATCCAGCGCTTCCAAGCGCTCAAGGGCGTCGGCTGGTCGTGCGCCCTGCGCGGCGACGTCTTGGGCTGCTTTCGCTACCTGCGCGCCGCGGAGCGAACGAGGCCGAGCCCGGCATTCGAAGCGATCGTCCTGCTCGACCGCGCGTATTTTGCGCGCATCGTCGGGGAAACGAATTGGGCCTGCAACGAGGTCGAGAAGGCGGAGGTGCTGTTCGATCGCATCGATTGGAGTGAGGCGCCGGGCGACGAGCGCGTAGGGCTGCTGCTCATGGCCGAAGCGATCGTCGAACACAACCCCGAGAAGGCGCACTACTTCCTCGCCCGCTACAAGGGCCTCGATAAGATGCGCTCACCGGTGTCGCTCTTCGCGTTCGATCAGCGCTGCGAGGCGCTCGCGGCTTATGCGGAGGGCTACGTCAGGCTCAAGACGGGCGAATCCGGCGCGGAGGAAGCGCTGCGCAAAGCCTGGGTCATCTTCGATCGAATCGGCTACGACTGGCGCGCAGGCCGCACGGCGATACGATTATCCGAAGCGACGGGCAAGGAGCGCTGGCACCACCTCGCCGAGGACAAGCTCGACCCGTATCCGCGATCCTGGCTCGCACAAGAGATCGCGGCTCAGATGGCGGCTACGGTGGCGCCCGTAAAGCTACCGCGAATGCAACGGACGGTACTCGAGATGCTTTGCCGAAAGATGACGACGGCCGAGATTGCCCAACAGTTGGGGTTGAGCCCACACACCGTGCGAAATCACCTCAAGGCGGTCTTTCGCGCCTACGGCGTCAATAATCGAGCCGCGCTCGTGGCGGAGGTCGCGGGTCGCGGTGAGATGCCAACGATGGCCTGAACCGAGGCTACTTCGTCTAGCGAGAATCACTTATCGAAGCCGAGGAGCCTCGGACCTGGGCCCTCCCCTGCCAGTTTGTCGTCTGGGTTTCGCAGCCAGCATTTGTCGAGCGACAAGCACCCGCAGCCGATGCATTGTCCGAGCTGATCGCGCAGTGCAGTCAGGCGCGCGATGCGCTCGTCGAGGCTGCGCTTCCAGCGATTGGACAGCGCCGCCCAGTTCCTCGCGTTGATTGCGCGGTCCGCCGGCAGCGTGTCGAGCACGGCGCGGATCTCGGTTAGCGGAATGCCCGCGCGCTGACCGATCTTGATCACGGCAATCCGCCGTAGCTCGGCGCGTGCGAAGCGCCGCTGATTCCCCTCGCTGCGCGCGCTGCGGATCAGGCCCTTCGCCTCCCAAAAGTGAATCGTCGACACTGGCAGTCCACTGCGCTTCGCGACTTCGCCGACGGTTAGATACTCCATCTCTTGACCTCAACTATACTTAAGGTTGTAGACTCGTCCTCAATATGGATTGGTTTCAACCGGAACACGTCGCGATCGTCACCGGCGGATCGCGCGGATTGGGAAAGGCGGTCGCTCGCGAGCTGCTCCGCAAAGGCCTCGTGGTCATCATCGATGGCCGCGACGCCGCCGAGCTCGAGCGCACGCGCGCGGAGCTTGCCGGAACCGGCGACGTAGTCGCCATTGCGGGCGACGTCGCTGATCCGCGGCACGCTCACGCGTTGATCGCGGCCGCGCAGCACATGGGGCGCCTGGATCTGCTCGTCAACAACGCGTCCACTCTGGGCAAGACGCCCTTGCCGGCGGTCGCCGAGCTCGACCGGTCGACGTTCGACGCACTCTTCGAGGTGAACGTCTTCGCGCCGATCCACCTCATACAACACGCGCTAAAACTCATGGCGCGCTCGGATTTGGCGACGATCGTCAACGTTACGTCGGATGCGGGCGTCGAGGGCTATCCCACTTGGGGTGGGTACGGCGCCACGAAGGCAGCGCTCGAGCACGTCTCGCGCGTGCTCGCAGCGGAGCTCGAGGGAAGCGCGACGCGCGTCCTCGTCTTCGATCCCGGCGACATGGACACGGCGATGCACCGTGATGCAGTGCCGGATGCCGATCCGGCGGAGCTTCGTGACCCCGCGGATTCAGCTCGCGCACTGCTGCGCGCGATCGCGGAAATGAAGGCGGGCTTCGAGCGCGTGCGCGCCACCGATTTGATCGTCGCGTGACGGCGGCTGCGGCACATTCACGCGGCCTGGTCGATGCGACCGAGCCGCCGGAGCATCGCGGCGTCGCGCGCGATGCCGTGCGCATGCTCGTTACCGATCGTCGGGCGCGGTCGCAAACGCACGCGCATTTCTACGACTTGCCGTCACTGCTGCGACCGGGCGACCTTCTGGTCGTCAACGACTCGGCGACGTTGCCGGCCGCGCTGCTCGCGCGCCGGCGTAGCGGCAGCACGCTGCCGTTGCACGTCAGCACGCAGATCGACGAGCGGCTGTGGACCGTGGAACCGCGCGGTCCGGTAACTTCTGCCGAGACGCTGATGCTGCCCGGCGGAGCGACGACGAAGCTTCTCGCGCCGGCCGATCCGCGCCGCCCGCGCTTGTGGTACGCCGCGTTCGAACTGCCGGTGCCGATGCCCGCGTATCTCGCCAGGTTCGGCGCACCGATCGCATACGCATATTTGAGTCGCTCGTTTCCGCTTGCGGACTACCAGACGTTGTTCGCGCGCCAAGCCGGATCGTCGGAAATGCCGTCGGCGGCGCGGCCCTTTACGGAACGGGTCGTCGCGCGGCTGCAGAATCGCGGAATAAAGATCGCGACCGTCACCCTCCACTGCGGAGTGGCGAGCTTCGAGTCGCCGGAGCGTCCCGGGACGGAACGGTTTTTCGTCCCGCCCGCGGCAGCCGAGAAGGTCAACACCGCTCGCCGCGAGGGCCGACGCGTGATTGCCATCGGTACGACCGTCGTTCGCGCGCTCGAAAGCGCCGTTACCGAGGGCGCCGTGATCGCGTCGCAGGGCTGGACCGATCTCTTCATCGACCAAGCGTATCGGCTAAGGACCGTGGACGCTCTGCTCTCGGGCTTCCACGACGCAACCGGCACGCACGTCTCGATGCTGCGGGCTTTTATCGACGAGGATTTACTGCAAGACGCGTACGCCGAAGCCGCGAATCGCGGCTATTTCTGCCATGAGTTCGGCGACGTCCACCTGATCCAGTAGCGCTATGTCGTCACCGCGCGTGGCGCCAGCAACCGCAGTTTACTCTCCGTCTCGGATCCGGGTGCTGCGGTTAGCACGACCATCTTGATGTCACCGTCACCCGGAAGCTCCAGGGTCGTGTGATCCAGGATGAACTCGCCGAGCTCCGGGTGGTTGAAGCGCTTGAGGCCGTCGGTCGAGCCGAGCACGTCGTGTTCGGCCCACAATTGACGAAACTCCGCGGAGTTCGTGCGCAGGTCGTCGATGAGCTCAACGAAGCCCGGATCATTGGGGTACTTCGCGGCGACGGCGCGGAACTGCGCGACGGCGCGCCGCATCGTGCACTCGGGATCGCCGTACCGGCAGCGCGAGTTCGGGTCGCGAAAAAGGCGCCACACGATGTTGCGCGCCGGGCCAGGCGCGTTCGAGAAATCCGCGAGCGCGTCGGCACTGGCGTTCCACGCGAGAATGTCCCAGCGGCGGCCGCGCACGTAGGCGGGCAACGGATCGAGCCCGTCGAGCACGCGGCGCACGAGCTCGCTCACGCGCTCCTCGTCGGGCACGACGACGGTAGGCGCCATTCCGGCCAGCAAGTGAAGGTGGCGCCGCTCCTCGGAGGTTAGCCGCAGCGCACGCGCGATGCCGTCGAGCACTTCGGCGGAGACGTTGATCGGCTGCCCCTGTTCGAGCCGCGTGTACCACGTGGCCCCGATGTTGGCCAGCAGCGCGACCTCTTCGCGCCGCAAGCCGGGCGTGCGCCGGCGGGCGCCGTCGACCAAGCCGACGTCCGAGGGGACGATCTTCGCCCGACGGGTGCGCAGGAAATCGCTCAGCTCCGAGCGCCGGGGAAGGGATGAAATCATTAGCGAGCCTCTCAAGGTGTCCGCATCAGTGCTAGGATAAACTCGGTTCTAGTAATAGTATCGCACACCGATTAATCTAAAAGCAAGTCGCTCCCCAAGACCACGACTACCCTTATGCGAGTTGCTGAACGAGCCCCGACCACCCGGGGCACTCTTCCCGCGCGGCCCGTCGCGCCGGTTTCGACCAATGGTTCGCCTCGCCAGGCGGCCTCGCCGCTCGTCGAGTACGGGGTTCCGCGCTATCTGGTCGTCATCGGCGTCATGCTCGCGGCGCTGCTGCAGACGGTCGACCTTACGATCGTCAACGTCGCGCTACCGACGGTTCAGGGCAACCTCGGTGCGACTGTCGACGAGGGCACGTGGGTGTTGACCGGATACGTCATCGCCAACGTCATCGTGATTCCGATGACGCCCTGGCTGCAGCTGCGCTTCGGGCGCAAGAACTATTTCCTGGCGTCGATCGTGGGGTTCACGATCGCGTCGGTGCTGTGCGGGATGGCGACGTCGCTGACGGCGCTGATCCTCTTCCGTGTGGTGCAGGGCGCGTTCGGCGGCGGCCTGCTCGCGACGGCGCAGGTGGTTCTGCGCGACACATTTCCACCCGAGCAGCTCGGGATGAGCCAGTCGATCTTCGCGCTGGGCACGATCGTCGGGCCGTCGGTCGGACCGACGCTGGGAGGAATTCTCGTCGATAACTTTTCGTGGCCCTGGGTCTTCGACGTGAACGTGGTGCCGGGAGCGCTGGCCTTCGTCCTATTGTGGCGCTACATGCGTGACGACGGCAAGCGGCAGCGAGCTTCGGTCGACGTGACGGGCATCGCGCTGCTCGTCGTCGCCGTCAGCTGCCTGCAGTACGTGCTCGATCAGGGGCAGCACGACGACTGGTTCGCGGACCAATCCATCGTCGCGTGCAGCTGGCTGGCCGCGGCCGCAACGGCGGCGTTCGTCTGGTGGGAGCTGCGTGTGGCGCAGCCGATCGTGGATCTGCGCGTCATCGGCAAGCCGGCGGTGGCCGCGGCGCTGACGATTGCGGCGGCCTACGCGGCGATCATCTTCCCGAGTTTGCTGCTGCTGCCGCAGTTCACGATCGATAACCTCGGCTTCACGAGTACGAGCGCTGGGCTGCTGATCGGCGCGCGCGCGCTGCCGGTGCTGCTGCTCACGATCCCCGTCGCACGCCTCGCGGGTCTCCCGCGCTTCGATCTGCGCTTCGCGATCGGCGGCGGTTTGGCGGTGTGCGGTTTGGGTTCGCTGTGGCTGGCGACCCGTCTCACGACGGACAGTAACTTCGGCACCTTCATCGCTCCGCTGCTCTTCATCGGAGCGGGCTCAGCGTTCGTCTACACGCCGCTGCTGGTCGCGACGATGCGCGCCGTAGCGCCAGAGGCCGCGGCGAAAGCAGCGTCGTTCATCGTGCTGTTCTTTCAGCTGGGCGGTTCGATCTCATCGGCGTCGGTCGTCGCCTTCTTGGATCGGCGGCTGCAGTTCCATCAAACGATTCTCGCGGCGCAGACGGCGCTCTCGCGGCTGCCGGTGGCGGACTTCGTGCAGCACGGCGGCCTGACGCAACTCGCCGCCACAGTCGAAGCACAGGCCGCCGCGTTATCTTACGCAGACATGTTTCTCATCACCGGCGTCGCGGCGCTTCTCGTCACCCCGGGCGTGCTGCTCTTGGCACGCAGATCATAACTTCCCAGTGTCCACTCAACCAAGGAGTTTTCAAATGGAAGCAATTTGTGACCATATTTGCGACGACATCGCCGCGCTGCTGTTCGACATGAAACCGGCGACTCGGATCGCCGCCTACGCGGCGGCACGCGCGACGCGAGATATCGCAGACGCGTTCCACCACGCGGCCGGAGACCCGGCCAGTTCGCGCTGGCGCGAGGCGATGGGGAGCCTCGAGCGATTCCTCGACTACTCCAAACGATCGCCGAACGTGCGCAACTCCGTGCCGCTGCGTGAACTGACCGCATTGGTCGACGAAAACGCGGACCTTCTGACCGCGGCCTAACGTCAGGGCAGAATCGAAAACGCCGTTCCCGCGGAGGCCGGTCCCCCGCCGGCCTGTGTAATGCCGTAGAGCTTTCCGCTGACGGCCACCGGCCCCGCGTACGGGTTCGCCCCATCCTTTCCGCCCTTGAAGCTGTATAGGATCTTCTCGGCGCCGGAGGTCGAGATGCGGAAGACGACGCCAAAGCCATTCGGTCCACCGTTTGGCGTCGTGCCGTACAGCATGCCCCTTACATCGGTCAGGTTCCCATACGACGGATTCTCACCGTCTCGGTAGATGAAGGTGTGGAGCAGCGTCTCTTTCCCCGAGGTCGTTATCTTGAACGCGGTGCCGTACGGCACGTTGCTGTGCACTTTGCCGGCGTTTTGCGTGGTGCCGTACAGAGCGCCCTTCACGTCGGTCAGGCCGCCCGTCGGCGTCGCGCCATCGTCGGGCGAGCCCTGGAATGCGTGAAGCACATCTTCGGTACCGTTGGTCGACACGCTAAACACGGTCCCACAACCGGTCGAGCATCCACCCCCGCCGTTCTTTGTCGTGCCGTAGAGCGTGCCGCTTACGTCGGTCAAGCCGGCCGTCGGATTCGCGCCGTCCGATCCGCCTTTAAAGCTGTAGAGGACCTTCTCCGCGCCCGAGGTCGTGACCGAGAATACGGTTCCGTTTCCGCTCGAGCCGCCGCTTTGCGTCGTGCCGTAGAGCTTGCCGTTCACTGCGGCCAGCGCCGCGATCGGGTTGGCGCCGTCCTTCCCGCCCTTGAAACGGTACAGCGTCCTCTCCACGCCGGCCGTAGTGATCTTGAACACCGTGCCGTTGTCTTTGGCGTCACCGCCGTTTTGCGTCGTTCCGTAGAGCGTGCCGCCGACCTCGATCAAGCTCCCGTAGCCCGGCGCGGCCCCGTCGGAACTGCCTTTGAAGCTGTGCAGAACCTTTTCCTTACCGGCCGTCGTGAGGCTGAAGACCGTCCCGTGTTTGTTCGCTCCGCCCGCGGACGTCGTGCCGTACAGCGTACCTTTGATATCGATCAGACCCGCGCCGGGCGAAACACCGCTGGCCTTTCCACCGAAGCGAAAGACGACCTTATAGCCATTGCTCGCGAGAAAAACCGCTGACGTTTCGTACGCCGCGCCGCCGGGCAGAGGCGAAGAGGTCAGACCCGGCGAGCAGCTCACGAGCGTCACGCATCCGAGAAATAGAACGGCTCTCCGCATCCGCGGGGGTTCTACCGTCGCCGTCGCCGCACCCGGCCAACGGGCGCTAGCGTTTTCGACGTGGCCGCAGAGGCGTGACCTTGGACGTCTCGTCGCTGTCGCCGGGCGGCTTCGACGATCCGTGAGCGGCGGTGTAGTAGCTGTCGCGCAGGTTGCCGAGCTGTAGATCGCGCGCAATGGGCGTCCCGTCTCCCAGGTAGATCGTCACGCCTTTCGCCAGCAGTCGATACGCGTCGAGGCGCGCGTTCTTCCAGTCCGACACCTTCCAGCGCTGCGGCGCCATCTCCGAAAAATCGTAGGGCGGCAACGACTGCCGCTTCTCGAACAGGTCGAGCTCTACGCGAAATCCCTCGCGTTCGAAGATCGCCTTTTCAACCTGTGCTTTGCTGGCCACACGACCCTATTCGGCATTGCTGGGGCAGTCCCCCAACGCGAGCGGCACGCTACGGACAGGGCGTCCGCGTAACGTCGTCAGTCGCGCTGGAGAAACGCAACCACGACCGGCCACAGCGCCTCGCTTGCCGCTTCGTCGGCGGCAGCAGTTCCGCCCACGTCGAGCTCGTTGTGTGCGAGTTCCGCCTTGGCGAAGAGATACGGAATCCCGATGAGGTGGCCAGCGTCGGGAAAAAGGAGCAGCCGATCTGCATAGCGTTTCGTCATCATGGCGCGACGCCGCTCGATTTGCTCCGCCATGTACTGCGACGGCCACAGCCCGTCGGCACCGCCCGCCGCGAGGAGCAGCGGCGCTGCGATGCGCTCGACGGAAATGATCGCCGCGGCGTCCGTGTTGTTCTGAATTTGCGCCATATAGTCGGCGACGTACGATACGCGATCGTGCACCGCTTGCTGTTTTGCGACCGCTACCGTGACCGAATTGGGCACGGCGCCGTTGGCGAATGGGACCGGTTTGCCGCCGTATGACCACGACGATTGCGGCGTCGTCGAATCGCCGAACAGGCCGGAAAACACGACGGACGACGGCTTGAGCGCAACGACGCCACGGACGCCGCCGAACGTGCTCGCGGCCAGAAGCGCAAGTTCAGCGCCTTTCGAACCGCCAAAGAGCGCGACGCCGCCGGGGCAGACCGACGGATCCCTGCTCAGAAGTGCCATTGCTCGTTGTACAATTTCGATGGGAACGTTGGTCAGCGAGCGCGTGAGGCCGGGCGCACCGTAGTATGCCAAGGCGAGCGTCGTCAGATCGTGCGACGCGAGCACCGCCGCCTGCTCTTCCGGTACGCCACCCTCGCTTCCACCCAACACGACGACTCCCGGATGGCAGCCGGCGCGTTTGTTGCGGTACAGCGTTGCGATCAACCCCGGGCCATCGACGACGCGGCGTTCGACGTCGTCCGCAACGAAGAGCCGCGTGCCCTGCGCGGTGGCGGTTTGCATGCCCGATGATGCCGTGACGCGGTACGGTATCGGCCGCACGTCGGTGTCGCGTTCGAAAGTGAACCCTTGGGTGGGTGGGCCGTTCGGCATCGCGGACCAGAACAGCCCCATGGCGTTGACGCCTTGATACGTGCCCGACAATGGAGCCGCTTCCGAAAGGTTTAGCACGCCGGTGTGTGGGACGCGATACGTCGCATCGGCCGCGAACGTCATGCCGTAGCGCTGCGCCTGTAGCGCTACGTGTACGGTCGAGCCCGGGGTCGCGCGAATCGCCGTTTCGACGGGACGGTCGATTACCGCAACGTTCGGAACCGAGATCTCGAGTGCGAGGCACGGCGCTGCGCATGCCGCGAAGACGCCGAGCGCCGCGAGGAACGTTGTATAGCGCACCATTTTGCGCTAACAGTAAAAGCGGACACCGAGCAATTCCTCTCGGCATCCGCATCAAGAATTATCAAAAAAGAACTCGGCGCCTTAGCCGACCGCGCCCTCCATCTCCATCTTGACCAAGCGGTTGAGCTCGACCGCGTATTCCATCGGGAGCTCCTTGACGAAGAAGTCGAAGAACCCGTTGACGATCATCGCGGTGGCGTCGGCCTCGGACAGGCCGCGCGACATCGCGTAAAACAACTGCTCCTCGCCGATCTTGCTGACGCTCGCCTCGTGCTCCACCGTCGAGCGCTGCTCGTGGATTTTCATCGTCGGCTTCGTGTCGCTCGACGACTCCTCGTCCATGATCAACGCGTCGCAGCGCACCCGCGTCTTCGCGCCGACTGCGCCCGCGTGTACCTCGACGAGCCCGCGATAAGTCGTCTTTCCGCCGTGTGCGCTGACGCTCTTGTTGGTAACGACCGACGTAGTGCGCGGCGCGACGTGGATCACCTTGGCGCCCGCGTCTTGATGCTGGCCCTCGCCGGCGAACGCCATCGAGAGGATCTCGCCCCGCGCGCCCTCACCCATCAAGTAGATCGAGGGATACTTCATCGTCAGGCGCGACCCGATGTTGCCGTCCACCCACTCGACCGTGGCGCCGGCGTGCGCGATCGCGCGCTTTGTCACCAGATTGAAGATGTTGCGGTACCAGTTCTGGATCGTCGTGTACCGGATCGACGCACCGTCGAGCGCCACCAGCTCGACCACGGCCGAGTGCAGCGACGAGGTCGAGAACTTCGGTGCCGTGCAGCCCTCGATGTAGTGCACCTTCGCGCCCTTATCCGCGATGATCAGCGTGCGCTCGAACTGGCCCATGTTCTCCGCGTTGATGCGGAAGTAGGCCTGGAGCGGCATCTTCACCTCGACGCCCGGCGGCACGTAGATGAACGAACCGCCCGACCACACGGCCGAGTTCAGCGCTGCAAACTTGTTGTCTCCGGGCGGGATGATCGTCGCGAAATATTTGCGCACGATGTCCGGGTACTGCTTGACCGCAGTATCCATGTCGCAGAACAGCACGCCCTGCTCGTCGAGCGCCTTGCTCGTGCTGTGATAGACGACCTCGGATTCATACTGCGCCGAAACGCCGGAGAGAAACTTGCGCTCGGCCTCGGGGATTCCGAGCCGATCGAACGTGCGCTTGATGTCCTCGGGCACGTCGTCCCATGAGCGCTCCGTTTGATCCGTCGACTTCACGAAGTAGTGGATGTCGGCGAAGTCGATCTCGCTCAGCAGCTTGGTGTCGCCCCACGTCGGCATCGGCTTAGCGATGAACAGTTCGTACGCTTTGAGCCGAAACTCGCGCATCCAGTCCGGCTCGTCCTTCATGGCGCTGATCCGCGCCACGATCTCCGGAGTAAGGCCCTTGTCGGACTTGAAGACGTAATTTTCCGGGTCATGGAACCCGTGGCGGTAGTCCTCGATGAGGTCCGACGGGGCGACGGGGGCTTGGAGATTGGCGGCCATGGCACTGATGAGCGTACCCCCCACCGAGGACATAGTCAAGATAGTAAAGTACCAGCTTCAATTTCTCTCAAAGGAGGTGCTCCTGCGCCGCCTCTTTACAGCGGGGGGTCGACGGGGTATGATTGCCCCCGGTCCTTCAATATCCACAGGCTTTCGAAGGGCTTCGGGTCCTGGGCGGACCCACCGGTTCGGGGGAGGGCGCGCCCTTACGCGCCATCGCGGCGAGTCGCTCGCGCACCGCTCAAAAGCGCCGGCAAGAGCTCGCCGATAGGTCGGGGGAGGAGGCTGCAAGCAGCCGCCAGCCGACGAAGTCCGGAGGTGGGATTCCTCAAGGGTCAAGGAGACCTGGAAAATTGAAGGCACTCGGCAGGCACATTGTGTGCGAGCTCTCGGGCTGTCACCCTGCGTTTCTTTCCGACATCAATGGCATCGCGGCCATGATGATCGGCGCGGCCAAGGCCGCCCGCGCTACCATTATGGAGAGCGCGTTCCACCGTTTTGAGCCCCAGGGCGTCTCGGGCACCGTGATTTTGGCCGAGTCGCATCTTTCGATCCACACCTGGCCCGAGAAGGGCTACGCCGCGATGGATTTTTACACGTGCGGCGACCATACCGACCCCTGGCTCGCTTGCGAGCACGCGGCGCAGGCCCTGCGCGCGACGAGCGTCCTTGCAACCGAACTCAGGCGCGGAATCGAGAAGAGCGACGGAGAGTTCACGCACGTCCTAAGTCGCAATCACGACGTGCGAGTACTGAGCGCGTAGCGGTCGGTTATTTAACCGGCATCATCAGCAATTGTCACCTTATTTCGGCAGGCTCGTTGCGCCGGCGAGTCCAATTCTGCTTTTCAACAGTCTCCGCTTTCTCGAGTGAGGTCAAAAACGAATTCCATGCGTTTCTCTCTGTTTCGCTCCGGCGTGATTTGTGCGGCGAGTGCGCTCGCGCTGGCAGCCTGCGCGGGGCGCGGCATCGTTCCGACGTCGCAAGCTCCGCTCGCCCCGTCAAACGGGCTCGATACGCTATCGCAAAATAATCTTCTGTCGCCCGATCTCACGACGTGCGCGAAGGTACCGCCGCAAGGGCAGTGGATCATGAAGGGCGCCTGCACGAAGATCACGCTCAAGCCGACGGGTGCGAACTTCTCGCTGGAGCAGTACATGAACCTGACGGTCACCGGCAGCATCGGCGCCAACACTTTGAAGAGTCCCGTCGCTGTGTACATCGTCGACGCGACGGACAAGGGTGACATCGAAAACTGGAAAGGCAGCGCGTTTCCTAAGTACAAGGCCGCCGGAACGACGATCGCTTACGCCGCGGCAATCAACCAGAGCAGCACCAAAGTCGTCCCGAAGATCTCGAAAAAGCCGGTCCTCGAATACATCATCACCGACTCGAAGGGTTTGCCGGGTAAGGAGTGCAGCGCTGCGGTCCTGACGTTCGTCAAAGGAAAGCCGCTGTGGAAGCCGCTGCCGGTCACAGGAAAGATCCAAGGCAAAACCGTCAAGCTGGCGCAGTACACCGTACCGCGCGGCTTTCAGCTTCCGCCGAAGACGCCGTTATACTTCGCGGTCAACTGCTTCCAATAGTTCCTCGCGCGCTGTCATCCTGAGCGCGCCGCGCAGCGGCGCAGTCGAAGGACGGCGGGGTTCTTCGTTCGCGGCGCCAATCTAGGCCGCACATGCCGAAGACGCAGCGTTGGCAATGGTACGTCGAGGAGTTTGCGCCGACCGAGCAGCACCATCACGCGCTCGACGAGGTGCTGTTCTCGGGACGTTCCGAATTCCAACAGATCGCCGTCGTGCGCTCGCCGGTGTTCGGCAAGATGCTCGTGATCGACGGGGACACGCAGAGCTCGCAGGCGGACGAACGGATCTATCACGAGACGCTGGTTCACCCGGCGCTCGCCGGGGCCGCCGATCGCGGTGAGGTGCTGATCCTCGGCGGCGGAGAGGGCGCGACACTCCGCGAGGTGCTGCGGTGCCCCGATGTAACGCAATGCACGATGGTCGACATCGACACGACGGTGATTGAACTCTCAAAGAAGTACCTCAACGAATGGTCTGCCGGCGCGTTCGACGATGCGCGCGCGCGCGTGATCGTCGGCGACGCGCTGCACTTCATGCGCTCGAACGACGGCCGCTACGGTACGATCGTTTCCGATCTCACCGAGCCGCTGGAGGACTCGCCCAGCAACCCGCTCTTCAACGACGACGTGTTTGCGCTGATTAAGTCACGCCTGCTCGAAGGCGGCGTCTACGTGCTCCAGGCGAGCACCGCCGCGGTGCACAACGCCGGCCTGCATTGCAAGATGGCTCGCACGCTCCGCCGCCACTACGCGCACGTCGCTTCCTTCATGACGCACGTGCCGGCGTTCGACACGCAGTGGGCCTTCCTCGCATGCAGCGATCGCGTCGATCTCTCCGAGTTGAGCGCGCGCGAGATCGACGCCTACTGCGCGCGCCTGCGCGGCGACAACTTCTTTTACGACTCCGTGACGCACCGGCGGCTGTTCGCACTCCCGCTCTATCTGCGACGGATGCTTGCCGCAGGCGGGGATACGTTTTAAGCGCCCGGAAAGCTCCGCTTACTATGGCCATCGACTTTTCGCGCGCCCCGCACGCCTGGGAGAAGGAGAAGAGCAACTTCGTTGCCTTGCTCGACCTGAAGCTCGAGGAGGTCGAGCGGGGCCGGGCGGTGATGCGCATGCCCTATCGCACCGAGGTCACGAATGGGACCGGGGCCGTCCACGGCGGCGCCATCGTGAGCCTCTGCGATACGGTGTTCTACGTGGCGCTCGCCTCGATCTATGGTCGCGAGCAAGACACCACGACCGTCGCGCTGCAATGCAACTTCCTGGCCCCAGCCGGGCCGCCCCACGACCTCGTCGCGGAGGCGCGCGTACTGCGCGCCGGCCGGCGCATCTGCTACGGCGAGGTCTACGTGCGCAGCGGCGACAAGATCGTAGCGCACGCGACGCTCAACTTCCTCAACACCTATCCGGAAGAGAAACCCAAGCGTCGTCCTGAGCCTGTAGAAGGATGAGGCGGACTCCCCTTCACGACGAGCACGCGCGCGTAGGCGCGCGCCTCGTTCCCTACGCCGGCTTTGAAATGCCCGTGCAGTACGCGGGCATTTTAAAGGAACACGACGCCGTGCGGCATCGCGCGGGCCTCTTCGACCTCTCGCACATGGGCCAGTTCTACCTCACCGGCGATCGCGTCGCCGGGTGGGCCGACACGCTGGCGATCAACGCGGTCGCCACGATGAAGCCGCTGCAGGCGCGCTACAACATCTTTTGCAACGAGGCGGGCGGCACGCACGACGACACGATCTTCTACCGCCTCGACGGACGCTGGCTGCTCGTCGTCAACGCGGCGAACGCCGACAAGATGTGGGCGCATCTCAACGCGCACGCGTCCTCCGGCGTCGCGCTGAGCAACGAGCACGGCCGGCGCGCGCTGATCGCCATCCAGGGTCCGCGCTCGGTCGAGATCCTACAGCCGCACGTAGACGTCGAACTCGCGCCGATGCGCTACTATTTCGCGGCCGAGGGCCGGGCCGGCGGCGTCCCCGCGCTGATCGCGCGCACCGGCTACACCGGCGAGGACGGATTTGAGCTCTTCGTAGACGGCGAAGCGGCGCCGCGGTTGTGGCGCGAGCTGCTCGAGGCCGGCGCCGCAGCGGGCCTGGAGCCGTGCGGGCTTGGCGCCCGCGACGTTCTGCGGCTCGAGGCCGGGATGCCGCTGTACGGGCACGAGCTCACCGAGGAGATCACGCCGGTCCAAGCGGGGCTGAGCTGGGCGCTGAAACTGAGCAAGCCCGACTTCATCGGCAAGGCCGCGCTCGCGGCGCAGTGCGAACGCGACGACTACGCGCGCATCGTCGGCCTCGTGATGGAAGGGCGGGCGCCGGCGCGCGAGGGATATCCGGTGCTGCTCGACGGGCGGCAGGTCGGCGAGATCCGCAGCGGTTCGATCGCGCCGTCGGTCGGGGGCCAGAACGTCGCGACGGCGCTCGTGGCGCCGGAAGCTGCAACCGACGGCACTGCGCTGGCCGTTACCATTCGGGGCACGTCGCACGCGGCGCGCGTGGTGCCGTTGCCGTTTTACAAGCGCGCGAAATAACGAAAAGGGAGTACGTAGTGGCGCAGCCGGAAGATCTGCTGTACAGCAAGGAGCACGAATGGGTCGAACTCGACGGCGACTCGGCGACGATCGGCGTCACCGACTATGCGCAGAACGCGCTGGGCGACATCGTCTACGTCGAGTTGCCGAAGGTGGGCACAACGATCAGGCAGTTCTCTCCGGTCGGCGTGATTGAGTCGGTCAAGGCCGTGTCGGATCTGTTCACGCCGCTCTCCGGCGAAGTCGTAGCGATCAACGAAACGCTCGAGAACGACCCTGCCGCCGTCAATCGCGAGCCGTACGGGGGCGGATGGCTGCTCAAGATTCGCGTCGCCGACCCGAACGAGACCAAGACGCTGCTGTCGCCGGCGGAATACGACAAGATCGCCGCGGAGTAACCCGTGTACGCACCGCACACCGAAAGCGACGTCAAGAGCATGCTGGAGGCGATCGGCGTGGCATCGCTCGACGACCTCCTGCGCGTGCCCGAAGCGATCGCGCTAAAGGAGAAGCTCGAGGTCGTTCCAGCGCTGCCGGAATACCTGATCGCGCGCCGCTTCGAGCTTCTCGCGCAGCGCAACAGGGCGCTCGAATATCGCTCGTTCTTAGGAGGCGGCGCCTATCGGCACTACGCGCCGCCGGCGATCGCTGCGCTCGCGATGCGCGGCGAGTTCCTGACCGCCTACACGCCGTACCAGGCCGAGGTCTCGCAGGGGTATCTGCAAGCGATCTACGAGTGGCAGACGTACATCTGCCTGCTCACCGGAATGGAAATCGCCAACGCGTCGGTGTACGACGGCGCCACTGCGCTGGCGGAGGCGGCGATCATGGCGCTCGGCGCGACGCAGCGCCGCAAGGTGCTTGTCTCGCGAGCGATCCATCCCAACTACCGCGCGGTCCTCAAGACCTATTGTGACGGCCTCGACGTCGCGATCGAGGAGATTCCGCTTACGGCCTCGGGTACGACCGACCTCGACTGGCTGGCGAAGACAGAACTCACGCCATACGCCGCCGTCGCCGTGCAGTCGCCGAACTTCTTCGGCTGCGTCGACGCGTTGTCGCCCGATGCCGCGGCGGCCGTCGCGCGTAGCGGCGCCGTGCCGATCGCCGTCGTCGCCGAAGCGCTCTCGCTCGCGGCGCTCGCGCCGCCCCGGGAGTGGGGCGCCCAGATCGTCGCCGGCGAGGCGCAGAGCTTCGGCGTGCCGATGGCCTACGGCGGACCGTACGCCGGCTTCATCGCGTCGACGAAGGAACACATGCGACGCATTCCCGGACGCCTGGTCGGGAAGACGGTCGATAGCGAAGGGCGCACCGCGTACGTATTGACGCTTCAGGCGCGCGAACAGCACATTCGCCGCGAGCGCGCGACGTCGAACATCTGCACGAATCAGGCGCACTGTGCGCTGATCGCGACAATCTACCTCGCCCTCATGGGCGAAACCGGACTGCGAGACGCCGCCTCGCTCAACCTCGCGCGCTCACGCGAACTCGCCAGCGCCGTCGCGAACGTTCCCGGCGTTCGCCTGACCTACGATGCGCCGTTCTTCAACGAGTTCGTTGCCGACGTGGGACGCCCGGCGGCCGGCGTGTTGGCCGAGCTACAAGACCGCGGCATTCTCGGCGGCATCGATCTCGGACGCTTCTATCCGGAGCTCGCGACGTGCATCCTCATGACGGCGACCGAGCTCACGACGAGCGGCGACATCGACGCGCTTGCGGGCGCGCTCAAGGAGGTGCTGCATGCCCACGTCGTCGTCTGACGCGCGCGCGGCGGGCATCCCGCTGATCTTCGACCTGGGCCAGCCCGGGCGCGCCAACAGATATTTCGAGGATGGTAAGCCGCTCGATGCCTTCCTGCCCAAGTCCGTGCTGCGCGACGAGCTGCCGCTGCCCGACAACAGCGAGCTCGACGTAGTGCGCCACTACACGCAGCTCTCGCAGCGCACGTTCGGCATCGATCTCGGATTCTATCCGCTCGGCTCCTGCACGATGAAGTACAATCCGCGCGTCAACGACGCGATCGCGGCGCGCCCGGAGTTCGCGCAACTGCACCCGTACGCGCCCGACGAGCTCGCGCAGGGCGCGCTCGCTGTGATGTACGAGCTAGAGCGCTCGCTGAGTTCGCTGTTTGGGATGGCGGCGTTTTCGCTCAACCCCGCAGCCGGCGCGCACGCGGAGCTCGGCGCACTTTTGATCGCCAAGAAATACTTCAAGGAACGCGGCCAGATCCAACGCGACAAGGTGATCGTGCCGGATACAGCGCACGGCACGAATCCGGCGTCGGCCGCGATGTGCGGGTTCAAGGTGATCTCGCTGCCGAGCGATCCGCGCGGGCGCGTCGCCGTGGAGGAGATCCGCAAGGTGCTCGGACCCGACACGGCCGTCTGCATGATGACCAATCCGAACACGCTCGGCCTCTTCGAAGAATCGATCGCCGAGATCGCGGCGGCCGTCCACGCGGCCGGCGGGCTGATGTATTACGACGGCGCGAACGCCAACGCGATCATGGGGTACACTCGGCCTGGAGACATGGGTTTCGATCTCATGCATCTCAACACGCACAAGACGTTCACCATTCCGCACGGAGGCGGCGGCGCCGGTCACGGGCCGCTCGGAGTCGCCGGGCATCTCACGGAGTATCTCCCGACGCCCGTCGTCACGAGCGACGGCTCGACGTTTCGGCTCGATTTCGACCGTCCGAAGTCGATCGGCCCGATGCGCTCGTTCTGGTCGAACTTCGCTCATGCGGTGCGGGCGCTCGCGTACCTGTATGCCAACGGCGCGGAAGGGCTCAAGCGCGTGTCGCAGCTCGCCGTTCTCAACGCGAACTACCTGCGCGTGAAGATCGCCGAATTTCTCGAGACGCCGTATGCCGAACCGTGCCGGCACGAATTCGTCGCGTCCTCGCAAACGCTCAAGCGCGAGCACGGCGTCCGCGCGCTCGATCTCGCCAAGGCACTCCTCGATCACGGTTACATGGCACCGACCATCTACTTTCCGCTGATCGTTCCGGAATGCTTGATGATCGAGCCGACTGAGACCGAATCGAAAGAGACGCTCGACGCGTTCGTCGAGACGCTGCGCGAGATCGTCGAGACCGCAAAGCGCGACCCCGAGGAGCTGTTCGCGGCGCCCGTCAACACGGTGGTCGGCCGGGTCGACGAGACGCGCGCCGCGCGCCAACCCAACTTGCGCTGGAGACCACCTGGGTAAAAAGGAGCCTGGTTCAGCCCCGAGAAAAAGATGACCTGAGTCAACCTTTACCTTTTTCTGGAGGTGTTCACGTGCTTCGTCAGCTCGTCGACGATTTGCGGGGCGTGCCCCCTTCCGGGAGAAGCCGGCTCGACATCGAGCGGCTCCTCCAAGAGTCAGGCGCCCGATGGAGCGGCGGCCTGCGGCTGATCTCGCGACGGGGCGCCTACACGCGTACCTGCGCGTATCGCGACGACGGCTTCGAGGTTCTCCTGCTGAACTGGGCTCCGGGCGTAGCCTCCGAGATCCACGATCATGGCGATCAGGACTGCTGGACGCTGGTCTTGTCGGGGCGCCTCCAGGTTGACGATTATGCGCGGCTCGATCCAGGGGACGTGCGGGGCTATGCCTGCGTGCAAGCGCAGTCGTCGCGCATCCTCGGCGCCGGCGGGCTGGACACGCGCGCCGGGCGCTTCGATCTGCATCGCGTCGCCGCTCTCGACGCTCCCGCGGTCTCGCTGCATGTCTACTCCGCGCCGCTGCGAGAGTATCTGATCTACGACGAGCTCGCGCGCCGCTGCGAAACCGCGTTCGGCACGTACGACGACGTCATCTCGCCCTATGCGGCGGCGCGGCGGCGGTGATCGACCTCGACGTTGCAATTATCGGCGGAGGCTTTAGCGGCTGCGCCGTCGCGGCGCAGCTCGCGCGCCACGCGGCCGACGGTTTTTCCGTGCGGATCTTCGAGCCCGGCGAGCTCGGGCGCGGCGCCGCGTACGGCACTCGGCACACCGAACATTTGTTGAACACTCGCGCTGCGGCGATGAGCCTCTTCCCCGACGATCCCGACCACTTCGTGCGCTGGCTCGGGCCGGGTGCGGACCCAGCGTCCTTCGTTTCCCGCAGGCGCTACGGCGACTACGTCGCCGAGGTCGCTGCCCGCGCGCTCGAGCGTCCACATTTCAGACTCGTCAACGGACGCGTGCGCGCGGTGCGCGCCGCCAAGGGCGGCTTTGTCGTCGAGTCCGCACTCGGCACGCGAATCGAGGCGCGCGCCGTCGTGCTGGCTACCGGAAACGCACTGCCGGCGGACCACTTCCTCCCGCCGGGCGTTACGCAGCATCCGGGCTACATCGGCGATCCGTGGCGCAACGATTATCGCAAGGTCGGCGGTCACGTGCTCCTCATCGGTTCGGGCCTGACCGCGCTCGACGTGCTCGTCGCGCTCGGTGCGAGCGGCCATCGCGGCACCGCGCACATCGTCTCACGCCACGGGCGCTACCCCGCCGTCCACGCGGACGACGCGCCCTACGATGTCATTCCCGCACTCGACGCGCGCGACGCGCGGGCGCTGCTGCGCACTCTGCGCAGGCACGTCGCCGATGCGCAGGCGCGCGGATTCGACTGGCGCAGTGTGATCGATGCCGTGCGGCCGGAATCCGAATCGCTGTGGCGGCGGTTGGCGCCCGTCGAGCGAAGCCGTTTCGAGCGCCATCTGCGAACGCACTGGGAGCGCCGGCGCCACCGCGCCCCGCAACCGGTGGACGCGGTGCGCCACGCCTACTCGCGCTCCGGCAGGGCGATCACCTACGCCGGCCGGCTAACCTCGATGCGCGACGGCGACGCGCGCATCGCACTCAATGACGGCACGACGGTCGCGTTGCGGCCGGATTGGATCGTCAACTGCTCGGGTGTGGGGGGCGTCCGCGCCATGGCGCGCGATCCGCTGATCGCCGGGATGCTGGCCGACGGCATCGTCGAAGCCGAGCCGCGCGGCCTCGGCCTCCGGACGACCTGGGAACTGGCCGCGCTCGGCGCCTCGGGTTCACCGGTCGAGGGGTTGTGGATCGTCGGCCCCCCGGTGCGCGGCTCGCGCTTCGAAGCGACCGCGGTTCCCGAGCTGCGCGGGATGGCGGCAACCGCTGCCTTTGAAGTCCTGCAGGCTGCCAAGGGGCAGGCAAAATTGGCATAAAACGGCGCGTTAGACCGCAGCCGCTTCTTGGGGCGGGACGTTATAATGGAGATAACAGGGGGCTCGCAAGTGGCCCCCTTCCCCATCCAGACACGGAGCGCCATGCGAATCAAGTACGAGGTGTCGGCGGGCGGATTGCTGCTGCGCCGCCGTGATTCGACCTACGATGCGCTACTGATCGGGCGCGGCGCACCGCCGCGCATCTGGACGCTCCCCAAGGGTCACGTCGAACATCGCGAATCGACCGAGCAAGCGGCGCTTCGCGAGGTCCACGAGGAGACGGGGTGCTGGGGAGAGATCATCGCGCGGCTGAGCGAGATCGCGTATTGGTTCTACGTAGGGAAGGCCAAGCACCGCAAGTCGGTTACGTTCTTCCTGATGCGCTATCTCTCAGGCGATCCGGCCAACCACGATCACGAGGTTGACGACGCGCGCTGGTTCGACGTGGCGCAGGCTCGCAAGGGCCTCAAGTACGTCAACGAAAAGCGCCTGATCGATCTCGCTTTGGAATTCTTGGCGGAGAACCCCGCGGCGCTGGGCGAGCCGGCGGTCGCAATGCAAACCTCGCTGTCGTCTTAAGTTGTCGAGCGAAACGGTCAACGACGCCGCTTTTTGCGTGCGGCTCGACGCGTTCGACGGTCCGCTGGATCTGCTGCTGAGCCTCATCAAGGAGCAGCAGCTCGATATCGCGACGGTGCCCCTCGCCAGCGTGGCCGAGCAATATCTCGCGTACGTGCGCACGATGCGGGCACTCGACGTAGAGATCGCCGCGGAGTATCTCGTGATCGCCGCGACCCTGGTCTTCTTGAAGTCGAAGTCGCTCTTGCCGCCGATCCCGCAGGAGTTTGCGGAGGAGCCCGGCGAGACGCCGGAAGAGGTTGAAGAGCGGCTGCGCCGGCGGCTGATCGCGTACTCGAAGTATCGCGAGTTCGGAGAGGAGCTGCGCGAGCGTCAGGCAGCGGCGGGGTCGTTCTTCTATCGTGAGTCCGGCGATCCGGCGGGCGAAGTCGTGCAGCGCTACGACATCAACCCCGAGAAGCTCAAGCGCGCCTTCATCGCGATGCTGAGCCAGGCGCGACCGGAGAAGCGTTCGATCGCGCGCGAGCGCATCTCGCTGCTGGCATCCATGGACTACATCATGCGTCGCGTCAAGGAAGCCGGCGAGGTGTACTTCTCGCAGCTGTGCAACGAGCTGGGCATGACGCGCGATGTCGTGATCGTCACGTTCCTCGCGATCCTGGAGCTCGTTCGCCGCCGCCGCCTCCGCTTCGACCAGCCCGAGGCGTTCGACGACATTCGGCTGTGGGGAAAGCCCGCGTGACCGAGCTCGACGAGGCCGTACGCCGGCTGCAACGTCCGGTCGAGGCGCTGCTCTTCGTCGCGAGCGAGGCTCTCTCGATACGGGACCTCGCCAAGCTGCTGCGCGCCGAGGAGCACGAGATCGCGGCCGTGTTGCAGCGCATCGAGGCGGACTACGCGGATCGCGGCATCGTCTTGCGCGAGATCGCGGGCGGCTATCGCTTCGCCACGTCACCGCTCGCGCGTGACGCCGTCGAAGCGTACCTGCTGCCGCCGAAGACCAGCCTCTCGACACCCGCGCTGGAGGCGCTCGCCATCGTGGCCCATCTCCAGCCGGTCACGCGCAGCGAGATCGAGGCGATCCGCGGCGTCAACTCCGACAGCGTCGTGAACACGCTGCTCGACCGCGGGCTAATCGCAGAAGGCGGCCGCAAAGACGTCGTCGGGCGACCGATGCTCTACGCGACGACGCCGTTCTTCCTGGAATCGTTCGGCCTGCGCTCGCTCGACGATCTGCCGGCGTTGGAGTTGGAGCCCGGACAGCCGCTCGAGTTCAGTCTCGAAAGCGTCAAAGTTTCGTAAATGAAGATCGGCCTGCACGTGCACGTCGCGCGCGGCCACGTCAAGGCGGTCGAGCACGCGAAGGCGGTGGGCGGCAACGCGATGCAAGTGTTCTCGACCAATCCGCGCGGCTATCGTCCGGCTGCGATCGACCGCGCCGCGTTGGACGCGTTCGCGCAACTGCGGCGCGAGGCAGGCATCGACACCTGCGCGATCCACACGCCGTATCTGATCAACCTCGCGAGCGCCGACCCGAAGATCGCGCAGGGCTCGCTGCGGCTCTTGGAGCACGACCTCGCCGTCGCGGCCGCCGGCCGAATGCGCTTCGTTAACACGCATCTCGGCTCATATGGCACTCGCGATCGCGGCGAGGCGTTCGACGCGACGTGCCGCACGCTCGAGGCGGCGCTAAGCGGAATCGAGCCGGGCGTGTTCCTCGTGCTCGAAAACTCGGCCGGCGCGGGTCGGCTGATGGGGGGAACGCTCGAGGAGCTCGGCGCCCTGTCGCGCAGTCTGCCGCACCCGCAACTTGGATTCTGCATCGACACGGCGCACGCGTGGGCCTCGGGGTACGAGATCAACTCAACGGACGGCGTAGACCGCTTCGTCGAGGAGGCGGAGCGCCGGATCGGCGTCGACCGGATCGTCATGTTTCATTTCAACGACACGCAAGTGCCGCTCGGGGCAAGCCGCGACCGGCACTGGCATATCGGAGAAGGCAACATCGGCTTCGAGGGCTTCCGGGCGCTCCTAGCTCACCGCGAGCTGCGGGACAAGACGGCGATCTTGGAGACGCCCGGAACTGACGAAGACGACCTGCGCAACATGCAAACCATCCTGGCCATCCAGAAAGGGGTTACATGACCCGCAGGTGCGGGAGACGGAAGTTAGACTCTACGAAGAGAGCGGAATCGGCGCGCTGGATCTTCAGGCGAAGATCGACGTCGCTGATGTCGGAGACGAACGGGGCGGTACGAATCGGGTCGCGGAACATTGTTAAACCTCTTGACGAACGGGTAACCTTCAATCATTATATAGAGGTGACAGTAACTTGTCAACCGATTTTGGCGGTGAAGGGGCCGGCGCTTCGGTGGAGCCGATGAGCGCGGTTGCCGATCTGGCTCCCGGCGGGCTCGAGCTGGTGCGGCGCTTCGTTAACACGGTCGAGCTTCCGAATGGCCCGGACGAGTTGGGCACGCTCGAGGAGGCACGCGCCTGGTGCTTAAGCCACGGGCTAGCTCCGCCCAAGGACGAGGGTCACCTGCAGCTCCTGCGCGACTTCCGCGAGCTTCTGCGCGATCTGCTTTTCGCCAACAACGGCGAGGGCGATGCGCCGAACGCGTGGGAGCGCCTGCGACCCTTCCTGGCGAGCACGCGCCTCAGCCTCGCCGTGAGCCCGGACCGCGGCCTCGAGTTATCGCCCGAAGACAAGGGGCCGATCGCCTCGCTGTTGGCGACCGTCTACGAGTCGCAGCTACTTGGAACCTGGAATCGCCTGCGCGCCTGTCGCAAGGCGTCCTGCCGCTTCGCTTATTACGACCGAACGAAGAACGCGTCACGCGCGTGGTGCAGCATGGCAACGTGCGGCAATCAAGCCAAGGCGCAGCGCCGCCGCCAGCGTGAACGGCAACAATAGGTTCGTCGCACACTTTGACGTCGACGCGTTCTACGCGAGCGTGGCCGTGCGCGACAATCCGGAGCTGCGCGGCAAGCCCGTCGCGGTCGCCGGCCGCAGCCGGCGTGCCGTCGTCTTGACGGCGTCCTACGAGGCGCGTCCCTACGGAGTGCGTTCCGCGATCCCGCTGTACAAGGCGCTCCAGGCGTGTCCAGACCTAATCGTCGTCCCGCCCGAAATGCAGAAATACCGCGCGGTATCGCGCGAGATCTTCGCGATCTTCGAGGGCGAGGGCCGCGCCGTCGAGGGCCTCTCCATGGATGAGGCCTTCGTGGCGATCGACGCCACGACGCTCGACGAGGCGCGCGCGAGCGCGGCGCAAATCCGCGGCGAGGTCTTCGCCCGGACGCGGCTAACCGTCAGCGCGGGCGTGGCGACCGGGAAGATGATCGCGAAGATCGCGTCGGACTCGTGCAAGCCCGACGGGCTGCTCGCCGTCGCGCCTGGCGACGAGGCCGCATTTCTCGCGCCGCTTCCCGTCGGCAGACTCTGGGGGATTGGGCCGAAAACCCAAGCTCGGTTGAGCGTCTTCGGCATCACGACAATCGGCGAGCTCGCCGCTCTCGACGACGCGCGCATGCGCGAGCTGTTCGGATCCTGGTGGCAAGAGGTGCGCGATCTCGCGCACGGCATCGACCGGCGTGGCGTGGAGTCGGAGCGCGAGACGAAGTCAATCTCGACGGAGGAGACGTTCGAGTACGACGTGCGCGACGAGCGTCAGCTCGTCGAGGTGCTGCGCGCGCAGGCGCTTGAGCTCGCAGAGGCGCTCGAGCGCGCGCACACGGTGTGCGCGACCGTCGGCGTGAAGATCCGGCGCGCGGATTTTACGACTGTGGGCCGCCAGGCGCATCTGACCGAGCCCACGCGCGAGGCGCGCCGCATCTTCCGCACGGCCGTGCACTGCCTCCGCCGCGCCGGTCTCCAAGGGACTCCGGTGCGCTTGCTGGGAACGCGCGTCGCGTCGCTCACGGAAGGCGACGCCTTGCAGACGAGTCTGTTTTAGATGGAGCGCGACGTCGAGTTCGGACCCGTCCCGCTGCTGCTAGGCGTCGTCGGCCATCGCCGGCTGCCCGATCCGCCGGACGAGCTGCGCCACGCCGTGCGCGGCCTGCTCGACGGCTTTCGCTCGCGCTATCCGTCGACGCCGATCACGTTGCTGTCCGCGCTCGCGGAAGGCGCGGATCGGCTGGTCGCGCGCGAGGCGCTCGACGCGGGATTCGACCTCGTCGTTCCGCTCCCGATGGAGCCCGAGGAGTACGAAAAGGACTTCGTAACGCCGGAATCGCTTGCAGAGTTCCGCGCGCTGCACAGGCGAGCCATCGCATCGTTCGTCGTGCCGGCGGCGGATCCCGAGATCCTCGCGGACCGGCGCACGCTCTACGCCAACTGCGGCGCGTACATCGCGCGACGCTCCTTCGAGCTGATTGCGCTGTGGGACGGCGAGGATTCGACCAAGGTCGGCGGCACGGCCGAGATCGTCAGGTTCCGGCTCGACGGCATTCCGACGCCGTACGTCCCCGAGGAGCGCGCATACGATCCATCGGTCTGCGGGCCGGTCCTTCACATCGTCACTCCCCGCGCGCCCGGAGGCGCCAACGCCGGCCCCTACGATGTGCGCGTGCTCTATCCACGCTCGGCGCTTATCGATCCGGCCTCCGCCTTCGAGCGCGCAAAGTACGATCTCGACACGTTCAATTGCGACGCCACGCGCGGGCCGTTTGCGAGTCGCGTCCGCGGGCTCACGCTGCGGCGGCGGGTCGAGGGCCTGGCGAACGGCTATCAGCTCCGCACGACGCGCTCGCTGTTCGCGATCTCGGCACTGGTCTTCATGGCGGTCGTCGCGTTCAACGCCTACACGATCTTTCCGAGTCACCCGTTCGCGCTTCTCGCCGCGTACGTGCTCTTCACCGCCGCGGCGTTCGTGCCGTACCTCATATCGCGTCGCGGCGACTGGCAGCTGCGCTATCAAGACTATCGCGCGCTCGAGCAGACGCTGCGCACGTGGGAGTACTGGCGCCTCGCCGGCATCGAGCGCTCCGTCGCGGCGCGGTTTGCCGAAACGGAGCGCACGAAGATCGACTGGGTGGCCGTTGCGCTCAAGGCGGTCACCGAGCCGTTCGATCCGGAAGCGCCGTCCGCGCACCGCGCGTCCGCGCAGGATCTGAAGACGGTCCAGGAAGGCTGGATCCTGGATCAGCAGCGGTACTTCACACAGGTTGCCGGCCGGCGCGAGCGTCTGCGCGAGCGCGGCGCGTCGAGGGTCGTGACGGTCTGCGTCGCGCTCTCGATCGCGTTCACGCTCGCGTCTTCGTGGAGATATTTCGGTACGATCGCGAACCCCGTGCTGCTGGGAGCCACGCTGCTCGCGGTCACGGCCGCACTGGTCCACAACTTCGCGGACAAGCGAGGGTGGAGCGAGCACGCGCGGCACTACGAGCTCATGGCCGCGCTGTTCGGCTACGCGGCTAACCGCATCGCGCCGCTGCTCGAGAAACCGGCGCTCGAGCCCGCCGACGCGGCGCAGGCGCGGGCGATCCTCATCTCGCTGGGAGACGAAGCGATCCGCGAGGACGTCGCGTGGCTGAACCTGCACCGCTCGCGCCCGGTCAACGTCCCACGCGTTTGATGAGCGAAAATTCGGCGCAGGCGCTCTTCCTCAGCCGGACGGGCGCCGACGCCGACGTTGCCGCCGTCGTCGGCGAGATACTGGGCGAGGCGGGCTACGCGGTGCTCGTGACAGACGTGCACTCGGCGCTCGCCGAGGGCGCGCGCGTCGTGGCGCTGCTTTCGCCCGATTATCTGCGCAGCGATCGCTGCCAGGCGGAATGGCAGAACGCGATCGCCCGCGATCCGCTCAACATCAAGTCACGGCTGATTTTGTTGCGCGTTGCCGAGTGTGAGCCGCCCGGGCTGCTCAGCGGCCTCGCGTATTGGGATATTGTCCCCGTGCGCGATAACCGTCCCTTACTGCGAGACATCGTGCTCGACTCTGTGCGCGAGGAGCGGCGCGAATCCGCGCCGGCGGGGCCCTATTGGCGCGCTCCGCGCACGATCGTCGACGGCGAGGCGATCCGCCCCGTTTCGAGCTTCAGCGGACGCGAGGCGGAGCTGACCGCTCTCGAGCGCGCACTCACGAGGGACCGCGGCATCGCCGCGCTCTGCGGCCTGGGAGGACTCGGCAAGTCTTCGCTCGCGCGCGAGTACGCGTGGCGCAATCGCGACGCGTACTCGGTCATCTGGTGGCTCAACGCGCAGACGGAGGACGCGCTGGTCGAGGGCCTGCTGCGCCTGGGCGCGATCTTCGTCCGCGGGCTCGACCGGCACGCGGATCGCCGCGCGGCGGCGCATCAGGTAGTGCGCACCGTGCTCGGCAGCCTCTCCAAGCCCGCACTCTTGATCTTCGACAACCTCGAAGACGAGCGTATCCTGCGCGCGTGGCGGCCGCGCGCCGGCGCGTGCGTGCTCGTGACGTCGCGCAACACGTCGTGGAGTGCCGACGTGACCCCGATCGCGCTGAACGTGTGGCCGCTCGACGTCGCGGCCGAATTCGTGCGCAGCGAGAGCGCGCGCGCCGACCTTACCGGCGACGACGCGCGAGCCATCGCCGAAACCCTCGGCGGGCTCCCTCTCGCGCTGGCGCACGCCGCCGCGGCACTGCGCGGCAGACGCATGGTGTCGGCACAGCGCTACCTGCAGCGCGTCAACGATTATCTCAAGAACGCGCCGCAGCACTCCGAATATCCGCAGTCGGTCTTCGCGACGTTCAGCACTGCGATCGCCCAGGCGGAGCACGAGGTGGCCGGCGCCGCGGACCTGTTGTGCTTCGCCGCGGCGTTCGCCCCCGACGCGATTCCGAGCGAGCTCTTCGAGCAGCCCGCGGACCGCTATCCGCATGCGCTGCAACCGCTCGTCACCGACGAACTGCGCCGCAACGAGGCGCTGGGTGTGCTGGACCGCCTCTCGCTGCTCGCGTACGCGCCGGCGTCGCAGTCGCATAGCATTCACCGGCTCGTGCAGCTCGCCGCGCGCGACGTCGCTTCCAGCGAGGGGGGCGCATGGACGCGTTACGCGGCGGCGGCCGCCGAGTTGGCCTTACCGGAACCGACGCTGGAGACGTGGCCGCACTGCGAACGACTGCTGCCGCACGCGCGCGCAGCGCTGAGCGCGCTTGGCGATGATGCATTTCTTCCGGCGGCGCGGCTGTCGTTACGCTGTGGCATCTACTTGCGGCAGCGCGGCGAATACGGCGGGGCCGAGGCGCTGCTGCTGCCCGCCCTCACGACGCTCGAGAGGCTGCTCGGCCCTCAGAATGCCGACGTGGCGGCAGCGTTGCACGAGCTCGCGATCGTCTACACTCATGAGGGCCGCCATGCAGAGGCGGAGCCGCTAATCACGAGCGCCCTGGCGATACGCGAGGCCGTGCTCGGACCGGAGCATCGTGCCGTCGCGACAACCCTCAGCGACATCGCGACGGTGTGTCACCGGCTCGGCCGCTACGAGGAAGAGGAGCCGCTCTATCTGCGTGCGCTGGCGATTCAAGAGAGGCTGCTCGGCACCGACCATCCCGAGGTCGCCGCGACCGTGAGCGATCTCGCTTATTTTTACGACTGGCGTGGCCGGTACGCAGAGTCCGAAAGGCTGCAGCTGCGCGCCCTAGCGATTCGCGAGAAGGCGCTGGGGCCGGATCATCCCGATGTCGCGCTCAGCCTCAACAACCTCGGAAAAATTTACTACCGGCAAGAGCGGTACGAGGAGGTCGTGCTGCTGATCGAGCGCGCGCTCGCGATCATGGAGAAGGCGGTGGGCACGAATCATCCCGACGTCGGTCACGTGCTTAACAACCTCGCGCTCCTGCACTTGCGCCTTGGGCGCTACGAAGAGGCGCGCACACTGCTCGAGCGTGCACTGCGCCTCCGCGAAAAAGCCCTGGGCCTAGACCACCAGGACGTCGCGGTGGCGCTCAACAGCCTCGCGCAGGTGAACGAGGCGCAAGCGCGATTCGAAGAGGCGGAGGCACTGCGAACACGCGACGTGCGGATCCGCGAAAAAGTCTACGGGCTCGACCACGCGGAGGTCGCGGCGGCGGTGAGCGACCTGGCGGCGTTGTACGAGGCTCAGCAGCGATTTAAGGAGGCCGAGTCGCTCTACGCGCGGACCCTTTCAATTCGCGAGAGAACGCTCGGCCCAGACCATCCAAACCTCATTGCCGCCCGCAAGAGCATCGCGAACCTGCGCGCGCGCGTGGCTTACCGCTCGAGCACCTGAACGTTGTTGTCGTTGTCGTCGTTGAAGTAGACCTTCGCGTCCGCGGCGTTCGCGCCCGTGGCGACGAGCCCGAATATGGCTCCTGCGGCGCCCTTGTCGACGTTGCGCACGTCGAGGACCTTACCCGCGGCGGACAGCTCGATCAAGAGGTTCTTGCCGGTGGGATCGAGCGTGTTGCCCGCCACGAGGTTGCCGTTCGGCAGCAGCGCCGTGCTGATCGGGCCGTTGAGCGGAGCACCCGCGAAGACGATCCGCGCGTCCTTGGCCGATGGTCCGCTGAACTTCATGCCGTTGCTGCCGGCCTTGATGCCGCCCTTCGGAATCTTCGTGACGTTCTTGAACGCCACGACCGTGTTGTTCATTCCGTCCGCGAAGTAGAGCGTGTCGACCTTGGGGTCGTATGCGAGGCCGGACGGCGCGAGCGCCGTTCCCGGCTTTCCGCGATTGACGGGAAATCCCGTGGCGATTACGTCGTACGTGAACTTCGAACCCAGATTGATGCGCACGACGGTCCCGGTGTGCGCGTTGGTCTCGTAGAACGCCGGCGCGCCCTTCTTGGGCGCGGCGAAGATCTGGCCCCACGGCTGCGCGAACGGCTTGCCGGAGATGTTGGTAATAAGCTTGCCGGTGACGTCGAGTACCGGGTTGTCGTTCGCGACCATCGAGGCCGCCCAGATCGTGTCGTCGCTGCCTAGCGCGAGCGCGTCGCAGCCGAGGAGCGTCTTATCCGAAGAGACGTGCAAGGGCTTGGAGCCCGGGTCCGGATGAAGGGCGACGATCGACCGCCCCGTTCCCTGCACGTTGGACTTTGCGTTGAAGTCGCAGACGACGAGGTCGCCCGCCTTGAACTTGCCGGCGGTGACCGCCGCGACCGTCAAACCGTAAGGGTTCTGCGCGCCGTTCGCCGGATCGACCGTCGAGCCGATGACGACCTGTTTGTGAAGCTGCTTCAGTATCGAAACGCCTGCCGCGAGATCAATCGCGCCGTCGTCCTGCGCGAGCGACGTTTGCGGGATCGCTGCGGGCAGCGCGTTCGGCACGCCGCCTCCGCTCCGGCTGCAGCCGCTCGCGATCAATGTCGTAGTGATTGCGGTCATGAATACATGTGTCGCTTTCATTCGACGCACGTTAGCGACCGGACGTGAAGAATGTCTGAAATTAATTATTCTGAATTAATTTTAACTATTCTGAACTTCAGTTCAGACGTGATCGGTCGCCCAGGGGAAGTCTGCGTTTGCGCTACACGAAAGCGTCTCGATCAGGCGCTCGCCGCTTCCGCTCAGCGGAGCCATCATCAGCGTCGCCCCGTTGCGCTTGCGCGTCGTGCCTTTCGGCAACGCTTGGCGCGCACCGTCGGGCGGAAGCCATCCGACGACGCGCCGCAGGTCGCCGGCCGCCGCGCGGAGCAACGCGGGGAGGATCGCAGCCCCCGTGTCGTCGGAGAAGCCGAACTCGTCGAACACGTAGGCGTCGCGCTCCGGCACGCGCGCGCCGAACACGTACGCGCAGACGCTGCGCCCGCGCCGCACCGCGAGATTCGTCGCGTGGCCGAGCCGGTGTTCGGAGCCGTGGGCAATGCGCGTCGCGATCCAGCGCCACAGCGCTTCGTCGCGTAGGAAAGCGCTGCCGCGTCGCTGCTCGGCGCGCTCGAAGCAGCGCCGTACGGCGGCGATGTCGGCGCGCTCGAGCGAAGTGACCTGCAGGCGCGCGGAGGGCAAAGCGTCCGCCCGCAGCGTCAGGTTGCGCGACCACAGCGAGCAGAAGCCTACCGCCGCATAGAATTCCGGACGGATATCGGAGAAGAGGTACGCGACGTCGTAGCCGTCGTTGCGCCCGGCGTCGAGGGCGGACGCGAGCATGAAGCTCGCATACCCGCGCCCGCGGAGCTCACCTGGCGTAAACACCGCGCCGAAGCCGATGGCGCGCAAGACGCGCGACCCGTCGCGCATCGCACGCTCGTAGCGCTTGAACGACGCGACTAGCCGGCGTCCGTCGTAGAGGCCGACCGTTCGATAGTGGCGCCGGCCGTACGCGCTCGTCGCGAGCTCGTGCGTCTGCGCGACGTATTGTTCGAAGCTCCGGCGCCCCGCCCATAGCGGCGCGGTGAGCGGCAGCACGTCGCGCGCGTACGCCTTCTCGGGAATCGTGCGCAGCTTCACTGCCGAAGTTCTTCGAGAAGCTCCGGCGCGCTGCGGCCGCGCGTCGGGGTGCCGGAAGCCGTGACTAGGGCGCTGTCTCCGGCGCGCCGCAGCGCGTAGTCGAAGGCGCGGCGCTCAGCGTCATAGTAGCTGCGGGCCGTCTTGGCGGCAAACGTGTAGTAGCTGAACTTGGCCGTTCGCGCTGCTCGCGCGCCACCCGAGTTCTCCTTCGGGATTACGCCCAGCCTGGGACTGAAGAGAAATGCTTCGGGCGAGTACCACAGGGGAAACGCGCCGGGGCGAACGTTGGCGACGACGATGCGCTCGAAGTGCAGTCCGTGCGCGGCCTCGACGCTGCACAGCTGCACGAACTCCTCTCCACCGACGGGTGGCGCGCACGCCTCCAGGTCGCTCTCCATTCGCTGCTCCGCGTACCGGAGCACGTCCTCGAGCGACGCGCCGCGACTTCGCTCGACGAACGCGTTCAGTCGCGCGAGCAGACGCCGAAGAACCGCCTGCTGCGCGACGGCGCGCGCGGAGCCGGGCTCTCCCTCCCGCGCGAGGCCCTGGCGCCACACAGCGCGCGCGAACGTCTCGAATGCCTCGCCGTCGCCGCGTTGCAACCAACCCTCGCGCATCTGCCGAAAGCGTTGGACGCGCTTGGCGGCGTCCGCTTTCAACGCGTCATCGCGCTCGCCGCGGATCACGTTCCAGCCAAGCCGCAGATCGCGTTTGGCGTCCCATCGTCCCGGGCGCAGCGTGGGCGCCGGCTCGTCCTCGAACGCGAACAGCTGCCGCTGCGGGTCGGCGGGCTCGCCGCACAAGATCGCGAGCGATGCGTCGGAGAGGCCGACGGCCGGATTCGACAGCGTTCGCAGCAGCCAGTCGTGACGGAAGGGATCGTGGACGTTCCAGAGCAGCGCGAGCGCGTCGAGAACGCGCCGGTCCTCGAAGATGTTCGCATCGCCGGTGACGACGGCGGGCACTCCGCGGTCGAGCAACACGGCCTCGTAGAGCTGCACGTTGCGTACCGACCGGAAGAGCACCGCGATCCGGCTCGGTGCGACGCCTTCGGCGAGCCACGCGGCGACGCGGTCGGCGATCAGCCCGGCCTCCTCGAGGGGCGTCGCGGGCCGGGCGCATTCCAATCTCGGCAAGCTGTTGCGCGGCTGGAGCTCGACGCGCGAAGTCGCTCGTGCGAAGGTCCGCTCAGGTTGCGTCATACGCACGGGCGAGATCGCCGCCGCAGGATCGCCGCAGAGCGTTACCCCCGACAGCTCCTCGCCGAAGATTGCGGCGAGCAGGCCGAGCTGCGCGTTGGTCAAGTCCTGTGCCTCGTCGACGAACGCGACGCGGTGGCGATCGCGGAGGCGCGCGCCTAGCGCGGCGTCTGAGCGCAGGCGGCGCGCGGCCGCTATGGCTGCGTCGCGCCCCGTCATCCTGCCGGTGGTCTCTACGAGTTCCACGTACGCCTCGTAGAGTCGCGCCAGGATCTTGGCGAGGTCGAGCTCGCGCCTGCGTTGGCGATCGAGTTCGCGATGGTCGACGTCCAGCGAGTCGTGGTACGCGCTCTTCGTCGCCGAGAGCAGCGACGGATCGGCGAAGTTCGGCGGCTTCGCGTAGAAGTTCGTCGCGCCGGTCTGCGCCGCCGCGAGAAATTCGCCCGGCGTCACTCCCGCGTCTCGCAACCGCCGTATCAGACGAAATGCCGATGCGAGAAAGCGCTCGGGCGAGCGCAGTCCGGGCACTTCGGGATCCAGCTGGTCGTGCGCGAACTCCGGCCATTCCAGCGCGAAGAGCGGGGCGCACGCGGCCGCGAACTGCAGCTCCGCGTCGACGTCGTCGACGAGCGTCACGTGCACGCCTTCGGCGGCGAGCAGCGACACGGCGTATGCGTCGAGGCCGTGCGTGGCGTCGACGTGCAGCGGGTCCGCGCCCGGAAACTCGGCTCGCGCGCGCTCCACGCGTTCGAGCAGCGCGGTGGTCTTACCGCTCCCGGGCGCGCCGACGATGGCGACGCACGCGTCGATGCTCGTTTCGATCAACTTCCGAAGCGCCTGCCCTCCGGCGGCGGGCGCCGCGCGCACGCGGTCGCGTAGTTGCAGAAAGTGCACGCCGCGGGATCCGTTGCGACCTCGAACTCGCGAATCTCGCCCGAAGAGAGCCGGTCGCTCAACTCGATCATCTTCGCACGCGAGCGCTCGAGCTCGTCGACGCCGATTGAGCCGCGAGCCGATCCGCTGTTGCGCGAAGAGGCCGGCGTCCGATCGGCGACGTCGAGGACGATCGGCCGCACGTCGAGCAGCGCGTCGCGCAGCGGTATGAGGACGAGCTTCGTGACGCGATCGCCGGCGGCGGCGCGCGCCCAGTAATAGAACGGCAGCTGAAAGTCGCGAAAGCGGCGGACCTTGTCGCAATACTCCGCCGCGCTCAGGGCGATGCTTCCCGTCTTGTAATCCACGACGCCGATGCCGCCGGAGCGGTCATCGCGGTCGAGCCGGTCGATGAAGCCGACGAAGGCTCGTCCCTCCAGATCGAGGTTGGCGGCGACCTCGCGACCGAGCACCTCGAACGGCGCCTCCCGCTCTTGCACGAGAAGCCAATCGACGTAGCGCTGCGCCGTCCTATGCGCGCGGCGCACTTGGAGCTCGAACTCCACCGCCGTCTCGAAGCCGTCCCGGTTGCGCTCAAAAGCCCATGTGACGCATTCGCGTATGCGGCGGCGCATCGCGGCGTCGTCGCGCGCCGCCGGTCGCGGGAAATCGGCGTGAAAGTCCTCGAGCGCGAGATGCAGCGCGCTGCCGTACGCGGACGCCGCCGAACCGGGGTCCTCGACGGCCGCGCAGGCGTAGCGGTAGAACCACTTGCGCGGGCACTCGGCGTACGCGTTGAGCGCCGAGGCGCTGAAGTGGCGCTGCCACGGCTGCACGCCGGCAGCAGTCTCGAGCGGGGGCGCCTGCGCGAGCTCGATCTCGCCGTCGTCGCTAACGCAGGCGTCCACGCGCGGCGTCGCCGCGACCGGCGACACCTCGAACGCTTCCGCGATCAGCGCGCGCAGGCGCTCCAGGTCGACGTCGTGCGGGATCGCGCGAACGCGGCGCGCGCGCTGGGCGAACCGCAGCACGTCGTCGCGCTCCGCCGGCGGCAGCGCCAGCCTCCCTGCGTCGATCGCGTCGAGCAGCGCGCCGGTTCGCCGAGCGAGCGTCGCATATGCGGCTGCAACGTCGTGACCCACGCCGGAGCGCGGCGAACGAATGAGACGGAGCAGGGATTCCTCTTCGCCGTCGCGGTGCCAATCGACGGCATCGGCGACGAAGGAACGGAGCAGCGTGGACTCAGGCGGCGCCACGATCTGAAGTTACAGGTTCCACCAGGCGCCCCTGCAGCCAACGTATAACGGCCTTCCGATGCGGCGCATCATTATCGGCATTAGCGGTGCCAGCGGTAGCCTTTACGGTTACATGGTGCTCCAGGCTCTGCGCGCGATCGGCGGCATCGAGACGCACTTGGTGCTCACCTCGGCCGCTCGCCGGACGATCGAGCTCGAGACCGAGATGACCGCCGAAGACTTCGAGGGCCTCGCCGACGTCGCGCATCGCGACGACGATCTCGCGGCGGCAATCTCGAGCGGCTCGTTTCTCACCGACGGCATGCTGGTGATTCCGTGCTCGATGAAGAGCGCGAGCGCGATCGCCTACTCGATGAACTCGAACCTGCTGGTCCGCGCTGCCGACGTCTGCCTAAAGGAGAAGCGCCGGCTGGTGCTCGTGATTCGCGAGACGCCGCTGCACCTCGGCCACCTGCGCACGCTCGCGCGGCTGGCGGAGATCGGCGCGGTGATCCTGCCGCCGGTGCCGGCGATGTACGCCAACCCGCAGAGCGTCGACGACATCATCGCGCACACGGTCGGCAAGGCGCTCGACCAGTTCGGCATCGCCAACGAGCTCTTCAAACGCTGGCGGTCGCCGTAGATTCAGCCACGATCCAGGCGGCGCCCGTAATCAGGAAGTTCAGCGCGAACTCGGACCAGTTCCCATGCGCCTCGGGATGAGCGATTAAGCGTGGGACCCAGACCAATAGGCCGAAGAGCGCCAGCATCAGGGTCAGCAGACGGAGCGCCAGGCGGGCCCGAACGTTGATGAGGATGGCGATCGCCGCGAGTGCGAACGCGATCGTGGTGAGGATCGCCCAGAACATCTGATTCGGCGGTATCCACGTCGGAACCAGATCGGCGGTCACGCGAAGGTAGACGATCTGAGCCAGCGTGAACGAGATCACGCTTAAGCCGAACCCGAGCCGCGCCGCCCGGCTCAGCGTTTCCTGCACCCCACTGCCCGCAGTCGCAGCGTATACGGCGACCGCACCGCTCAACAAGGAGAACTGCTCGAAGAACCCGTCATACTGCCCGAAGACGCGCGGCGCGGCGACGATGCCGGGAACACAGGCCAGTGAGAAGAGCGCGTACACGACGACGAGGACGATCGACGCGGGGCGCGCGCCCCGCGGGAACACCAGTAAGATACTGCCGGCGATTAGAGCGATCATGAGAACGCCCCCGACGATGTTGCCGGCGGGCAGTTTCCAGAAGCTGCTCAGGCTCTGCCACGTGTCGGGGTCGTGCCACATCAGCGCGATGACGCCAAACAGCACCGCCGACGCGCCGAAAACGATCCGGCCGTACGACGCTGTTTTCATGGAAAAGGCAACGCCCAAACGTAGCGAGGTGTGACCGGCGCGAAGGCGGCTTCCGGGATCGCGACGGCGAGGCGCCCCTCGTTCAAGGACGCCTCAGGAATCTCAAGTAGAACACCGCGAACACCAAGACGATCCCAATATTCATTATCAGCCGTTCCCAGAATCGGTTTCTGAAGAACATGAAATCCACGCCAACTATGATGGCCGCCATCGCCACCACGTAAAGCACGATACTTACCTGTCTGCCCACTCCAGTTAAGTTACCACGACTTTGGCAGCCCTGCGCCGGCGCCAGGCTGCGAGGCCGGCCGTGGCTCAGCGCTGGACGACAGCGGGTCGGAGGCTCGGCACGCCGAGGCCCACCTTCCGGGCTGCGGCCGAGGGCTTGAACCGAGCCGATCAGGCACTTTTCGACATCACCCAGCCGAAACAACGACTTTCCGGGATCGGTACAGCAAGCGTGGAGCACCGAAGCGCGGAGGCGCGGCCGCGCCGTACGGCAAGGCTCGCCGGCCTCTTCTACTTGATCACGTCCTTGGCCGGCGGCTTTGCAGAGATCGGCGTCCGAGGGAAAGTCATCGTTTCCGGCGACGCTGCGGCTACGGCGCGCAACATCTTGGCCTCGGAGGGATTGTATCGCTTGGGTTTCGCCGCGGACATCGTCGCAGGCGCTGCATATCTTGTCGTGACGCTTCTGTTGTATGAACTGCTCAAACCGGTGAACAGGAGCCTTTCCCTTCTCGCCGCGTTTTTTAGCCTCGTTGGGATTGCTATTGGAGGAGTGTCTGCACTCGGACATTTCGCTCCGTTGCTGTTGTTGAAAGGCGCTCACTACTTAGCGCCCTACAACGTCGACGAGTTGCAAGCGATGGCCTTACTCGCACTGAAGCTCCACAATCAGGCCTACCTGATCGCCCTGGTCTTTTTCGGATTCTACGAAGCGCTACTCGGCTACCTCATCTTCCGATCGACGTTCCTTCCGCGCGCGTTGGGCGTTTTGATTGGGGTAGCCGGGCTGGCTTTTTTGACCAATAGCTTCGCGATCTTTCTCTGGCCCGCGCTGCCGGATGTGCTAAACTTTGCGCTGCTAGCGCTGGACGGCATCGGTGAAATATCCCTAACGCTCTGGCTCCTCGTGATGGGCGTGAACGTCACGAAATGGGAAGAGACAGCTCATCCGACCAGCGCATCCTAGGCATCGCACTCATAAAACAGCAAAGCTAAGATTGCTACTGCGCTATGGCACCGTCGTTGAGAAGAACTTGCAATGGCCGTGGGGCGAGATTGTGCCGTTCACGATCTGACAAGAACTCGGCGAAACGAAGTGGATGCACCAGGAGCATTCGTTTCCGAACACGGGGTGCGACACGTAGTCCGCTGTCTTCTGGTCAACGGTCGGAGCTGCTGGTGGGGTCGGAGCGCCTTGTGCCCGCGCCCTCAGCTTCACGAACGCGCCGATTGCGGCCGAGACGGCCACCAGTTTTCGGATTATGTCGCGACGTGAAATCTTTGTATTTTTGTCCATACTTATTCTCCTAGCTGAACGCCGATCGAAGAGGTGTACCTTGCAACGCGCAGCCGATGAGGCTCATCTCGACTTTCGGTAGCGCAGCCTTATATTTCGTTCGAAGGTTTGAGCAGCTATCCTTAAGGCCAAGCCTTCTTCGTTATGCGCTACCGTGCGGGGGTTGGCTATTTTAACGCGACGAGAAGAGGGACCAAGGGACCGCGAGGCCGTTATCGCAACGACCGGACCGCGCCTCGCCCCCCTGCCGGGGAGGGGCCTCGTCTATGGGCGAGGTGGCCGCAGAGCCGTCGGCCGAGGTGGCTTCCGAGATCGAGGCGCGGGCGCTAAGATTAAACTGTAGGCTGGTACCGAGCCAAGCCCATCGAAAGGCGCGCGCGTAGTTTGGTGAACGCAAACGCGAAGCGCGCTTGCGCTATTTTGAAACGTATCCATTTCCGCTGTTCAGTCACATCGATCTGCGGGTTAGCGATCCAGATGCCGTGCGTCCGTTCTACGATGCCCTCATGGCGCTCTTTGGTACCGAACCAACGACCCCACGAGTCGTGCGTTACGGCTATACTCGGCGCTACGGCGGCATCCGGGCGGATTTCTTCAATATTTTTGCCGATCCCGGCACGCGCCCGACAGCAACGCGTATTGCCTTCGCCGCCCCAAGCACTGCCTTTGTTGACGAAGTCGCAAGCGTCGTTCGGGCGCATGGTGGTCAAAATATTGAAGGTCCCCAATACTTCGACCAGCACCACCCAACGTTCTACGCAGTTTTCTTCGAAGACCCCTTGGGCAATCGCTTCGAAGTTTGCGATCACCGCATGGATAAATAGCAGCGAAGACGGCGCATTTGCGCCTGCGGCTTCGATCGAAGTCAGTTGCTTAGCGATGAGGATCCGCCGATCGGCGAGGGGGCCGCGGAGCTGTGGGCCGAGGAGGCTTTGGAGATCGCGGGCTGAGCGCTACGATTCTCGCGCAAAGCGGCGTGCGGGGAAGGCCAACAGCCGCGCGAACGACGCACTCAAGGAGAAAGAAGATGAAGAGACTGATGATCGCCGTCTTGATCTTTCTTGGTTTGTTTGCGTTTGGCAAGCCGTCGGCATCCGAGCTAGTGGCAAGCGCTCCAACCACCGAGCATCCGCTCATCCTTGCGCAAGATCAGGGCGAGATTCGCGTTTGGCGACCCCTTGTTTCGGAATCGCTTGCTGAACAAAAATTCGATGAGTCGACACCCTTCATTATCAAGGTTGACAGCAAACATGGCGGCTCGCCAGATTTTTGGTTCGGAACGGAGACCCTTCCAGCTGGGGCTGGAATTCCTTACCATCGGCATCTACACGAAGACGAAGTATTGTACATCCTTTCTGGAAGCGCGCATGTCCATGTGGGTTCTCTCGAGGGCGATGCACGTCCAGGGACAATGGTCTTCATTCCCAGAGATACGTGGGTATCGGTGCAGCCCAGCGTAAAGAAGCCGCTGTCGCTTCTTTTTGCCTTCAACGCCCCTGGCTTTGATCGCTACATGCGCTGCGAATCAGTGCTCTTAGGAGAACGCTCACGACCTGTGACCGCTGAAGAGGACCAGCGTTGCGAGAAAGTGGGTGACGTTCAGTATCGGTCCTGAAGGCCTCGCCAGCCCCCGCCGGGGGGCCTCGTTTTGAAAGGCGTTACGTCTTATTCGGCGGTTCCAAGTTCTGCTGCCAGCAGGTTTCGCCATGCAGCATATGCGTCGGCGTTTTGCGATGTTGCCTTGGTCTGAGCCAGCATCGCACTACCGAAGGAGCGAAAGTCACTGCCAAATTGACTCTCCGATAGCTTCCATGCGGCGCGCATTCCGGGCATCGAGAAATAGAATTTGACACCCGCAACATAGCTATCGAAAGCCGCGTCAGAAAGCATCCCAGCCTCATGCTGAAGAAATGAGTCCTCGCCACTGAGAAATAGCGCGCGACACAGCCACATCCATTGAGTGAATTCCTCCCGCGTTAGCTCCGTGTCTCCCGCCATACCTTTTTGGAGAACGCGCACGAGCTCAGAGCTCGCAACTGCCAAAGCGGCTTGGGAGGTCCGATCTGCTCGTCCCTGTTGCATCGTCGCGCGCTGAACACGCTCGGCTTGACGCACCTGCTGCGCCAAATACAGCAGGGAGGCGATCACCGCCACCGCGGCGATCGACTGGCTGACATAAAAGATGTGCTCAAGTGACATGATTGCGCCTAGGCATGCTGTGGGCGATATCTCCCGTCCTCCCGAGCTCGAAAGGTGGATTAAGAGATCCGTCCTTTGCTGACTTCTGGATGGCCGCAGCCGCCCAGCATAGAGGTCCCCCTCCCCAGCGCCGGGCTGCGTTCTCTTTAGGATTTGCCATTCAATAATGAAGTTGGGCGCTACCATAACGGCAGGTATTCGGGCACAGTCACTCTTGCCCGCGGGTGCGTCGGCCACTTTTCCTTTCGTTTCCACGGCTCCGGTAAGGCGTCGTTTCTTGGTGCGAGCGAGGAGCGTGGCCACATAAGTTACAACGGTGGCAAAATAGGCTACCCTTGCCTTTTTGTTTCCGGGCATGTCACTTTGAAGAGTTTAAATCATCCGCTAAATACGATCAGTATCTCGCTCCCCCCTAGAGGTTCGTATTCGTATCGCGTTACCGGCGGCAGCGGTAAGTTTGCCAAAGCGACCGGGAGCGGAACCTGGACGTACCATGCCCTTAGGGGCTTCAAATACACAGATCGATGGTCAGGAACAATTATGTTTTGATCGCGAGCATCCGCGAGAGGAGTAAAGCAGGGGAACTGTTTGAGTCCCCGAGGCGGCGCTGGTTGTGACGGCTTGGCTGCTCGCTGGGACTGAGCCTCGCTGTGCCGAACACAGCCAAACGCTGCCGAGTTCGTGCAGCGTGGGGAGGAAAGCGATGAAGATTCCAGAGCTTGCCCATGCGTTTAGCATTAGCGTCGCCGCAGCATTGCTTGCCGGCTGCGGCGGATCGCAGCCGCTGGTTGGCACGCCCGGAGCGATGCCGCAGATGCAAGCGAATCGGCAGATTGTCGCCGAGGCGAAGGGCTTGCAATCAGGTTCGCGGGCAGAGGTCCACGCAACATGGTATGTCGACGGAGTCCACGGCGACGACGGTAATAACTGCAAGACGAAATCCACGGCCTGCGCCACCATCGGACATGCGATCTCCCTTGCGGCGTCCGGCGACGCCATTCAGATCGCCGCGGCCACCTACCAAGAAAATTTAAGCATCCCGTTTAACTTGACGTTAAACGGCGCCAAGCCGGCGACTACAATCGTCGATGGCACAAACAGCGGCAATGTCTTTACGGTCGGCGCCGGCATCGGTCTTACGCTATCGAATCTCACTATAGAAAAAGGTGTCGGCTATTCGGGGGGCGGTGGCGTCGACAATGCTGGTACGCTTACGGTCAGCAACAGCATTTTCTACTTGAATACCGCGCTCACCGGCGGCGCCATCCTCAACACCGGGAGGGCGTCCATCAGAAAGACCAGCTTCTTTGGGAACAGCCCCTATTTCTTCGGACATAGCGCGAGCTGCGGCGCCATCGACACCCGCAGCGCGATGACGATCACGACCTCGACGTTTGACACCAACTATGCTAATAATAACGTCACCGCCGGTGGCGCCATCTGCAACGGCAGCACGCTGACGATCACGAATAGCACCTTCAGCAACAATTCGTCAAGCGGGAACAACACAGGCCTAGGCGGAGCGATTTACAACTACGCGGGCGCCCTCAACGTTACGAACAGTACCTACAGCGGGAATGCCGCCACGACGAGCGGAGGAGCCATCTACAGCAACGGGGGAACCGTCCAGATCGCCAATTCGACTTTTGGCAATAACCCGGAGAACATCGGGGGCGGCGGGGCTCTCAGCAACGCGGGCAGCTCGGTTGTCATCAAAAACAGCATTGTCGCGAACTTCGCAAACGGCGGGAACTGTGCCGGCACGATCACGTCCGTCGGCTACAACCTGAGCAGTGACAGTACATGCAATTTTGGAAGTCAAGGGGATCTCAACAACACGAATCCCATGCTCGGCGCGCTTGGCAAGAACGGAGGTCCCACGCAAACAATGGCGCTGCAGATGGGCAGTCCAGCGCTTGACGCCGGCAATACCGGCGGCTGCCGTGACTTCTTTGGGAAGCTTCTGAAGACCGACCAGCGCGGCAAGCGGCGTCCTGGCGGAACGGAGACCACCGGCTGCGATATGGGCGCGTACGAAAGCCAAACGTATTGACTTAAGGATATGTGGTAGCCCGACATCGGGTCGACGTTGGCGGCCGTTCCGGCTGCCGCCGACAAGATCGTCTTCGACAAGTTCCACCTAATGCGGCACCTGGTCCACGCCGTCGACCTGACGCCGCGAGCGGCTGTTCGCGGCGACGGCAAAGACGGGCAAGGACTCAAGCGCAGGCGCTATCACAGGTGCGCAAAACAAGCTTGAAAAGCCACGCCGAGAAACTCGCCTTCGCCGCGATCCGACGGCAGTATACTGCTGTGGCCCGCGTGGTCGCTCAACGTGGGCATGCCTACAAATAGAAGCGCCGCTGCACCAATCGGACGGTGCTAGCTGGGGGCCTCACCAATTGAAGAACGACGGTCAGGAATGGCCGTCGTTCTTGGTTTTCGCGAGGACTTAGATGGCGGCCAGTGGCGCTCGTGCTTCCCGACTTTCTACACCGACTGCGCAGCGCTGAGAATTACTTCGACCACGCGGTCTGGTTGCGAGAGCATCGGCACGTGACTCGAATCGAGTTCGGTCGTCTTGGCTTTCATACGTTTCGCAAGAAAACGTTCTAGATCCGGGTTGACGGTGTGATCCTTCTTTCCGACAATGTACCAACTCGGTTTGGTCTTCCACGCAACGCCCGGCGCATCGTGCGCGAAGATGTTGGCAGCCGGCGCGCCCTGTGTCGCCCACACGAGCTGCTGCTCAGTCGCCGAGAGATCGCCGCAAAAATACTGTAGACCTTCTTTGGTCAGCCAGATACGTCCATCGACGACTTTGATGTGCTTGAGCACGTCGGTCGTGGGGAACTTCTGCTGTATGCTCTGCGACGTCTCGCCCGCAGCAGTATCGGGAGCAAGCGCGTTGATATAAACGAGGGCTTTCACGCGCGGGCCGGTTCCGGCGGCCGTGATCACCGTGCCGCCATATGAATGTCCAACAAGCACGATAGGTCCCTTCACGACGTCCATCGCCCACTTGGCAAAAGTGACGTCGTTTTCAGGCGTGTTGAGGGGGTACTGCGCAGCAATGCAATCGTAGCCTTGCGCTTGCAACGGCCCCATCACTTTGGTAAAGCACGAGCCGTCGGCCCAAAGACCATGACAGAAAACTATGCTAGGCTTGCCCGCGCCGCTCATCGTAGCAGCCACTTCCGTTTGCGCCGATGCAGAGGAGTAGCTCGCCGCGGCGGCACCGATCGCCGCCGCGCTCGTCGCAAGGAATCGACCGCGTTTGATGCTCGTTTTCGAACGCATACTATCACTCCCATCGATGTAATACAGGACTCGTTCAGTTCACAGGTGCTCAGAATGTCCCTCCCTCGAAGACGTACTGCCAATGAGGGCTCACGCACTAAAGGACCGTGGTGCTTCGCTGAGTTCCCATCTCAAATAAGTATAGGGGCAAGCAAAATGCAAAGTAAGGGTTCAGTGGCGTCGGTAGATTCTGCTCTTAACTTAGGATTTAGCACTCGCGTAGCGGCCGAGCGCCTGGAGAGGGGCCTTGGGCCGAAAAATCGGCGCTTTCACCGGCCGACCTAACCCTGGCCAATGACGGATTTCAAAAGACCCACGAGGCGGGTTAACCCAAGAGCTGCGGCTGAGAATGCGCCTTTGGGCGCCTGCGCCATGCGACCGACTATCAAACTCCTTGTTGTTCTTCCTATACGGAGACCCTTTGCTTCGGTTCTTTGTCATGGCAGCGGCCGTGTGCTCTTTGGCGGGGGCGGTCCTAAAAATAGGTTCTCCTTAGCGGCATCGCCGCTTCGACCAAAGCCGGCTCTACAGCGACGAGGCCCGCTGATCGGCGCGGTGGCCACGGAGCCCTGGACCGAGGCGGCTTCCGAGATCACGGTTTGGGTGCTAAGCTAACGCTGGGCGGCGTCAGAAACTCTGAGCCGCTGACGCATCTGCGAAAGGAGCAAAGCAGATGAACCATTTGAATCTAAGCCGCTGTGCGCTAAGTGTTTGCGTCGCGGCTTTGCTTGCAGGGTGCGCCGGATCGCAGGAAACGAGCTCGACGATACCCGGCTCGGGCATGACGCAGAGCGGCCCGCGCCCGTTGTCGGATTTTGTGCGGACCGGTATCGCGCCGAACTCCGGGCCGCTTCTGAGCATCGGTGCGGTTCCGGCGAGGCACCATCACAAGTACCCGGGTCTCAAAGACCTTTATGTGACCGACGAGGGCTTTAACACAGTCGAGATCTTAGCGAACGGGACCTACAAGAACGTAGGCTCCATCTCGAACGGCATCTCTGTTCCCCACGGCGACTTCCTCGACAAAAAAGGGAACCTCTATGTCGCGAACGCCAGCAACATCACGGAGTACGCGCCCGGCGGCACGAGCCCGAGCTTCACCTATAGCGCTGGCATGACGCTGCCGTTAGGCGTGAGCGTTGACGGAGCCGGCAATGTCTACGAAATCGACTACCACGGCAGCTCCGTAAATGAGTACGCCCAGGGAGTCAACGCGGTGCTGCACTCGTGTCCGGTCAGCAGCCCCGCAGGCGTAGCGGTTGACGCGAGCGGCGATGTGTTCGTCGACGCAGTATCGTCGTCGGGGCTCACGAACATCATCGAGTTTTTCGGCCTCACAATGCGAGGCCACCCGCCCCGCTGTCAGTTCACGACGCTCGGAGTCACGCTTCTTACTGGAGGCGGCATGGTGCTCGACAACAACAATGACCTTGTCGTCTGCGACCAACGGATCCAAACGGTTGACATCATCGACCCGCCGTATTCGAGCATCACACGCACTCTCGGCTCGGGTTACATAGATCCGTACGGCGTCACCCTCAACAAGGGCAACGCGCTCGCGTTCGTGACGGACGCGTCACTAAACGAAGTCTTCGTCTACGACTATAGGTCCAATACCCTCGTTACGACGCTCGGCAGCGGCAACGGCCTCGAGTTTCCGAATAACGCCGTCGACGGACCAAACGCAGTCCCCTAAGATCGAACGGGCCGGTCAAGCAAAAGCGAAGCTGGGTGCCACGTCATGGCGCGCCCAACTTCTATTTTGAATGGCAAATCCAAAGAGAACGCAGCCAGACGCCCGGCGGACGGGGGCCTCGTTTTGAATGCGGAAAGCCTAGCGGTTAAGCCGGCTTCGATCGCGGCGAGGTGCGTTACAGCTCAAAGACCGTGCCCCTGGCATAAACGCCGCCATAACGCGTCGTCCCTATGAGGCCCATCCCGCTCACGTCACGCAAGCCGGCCTCCGGATGGGCGCCGTCGTATCCGTTGCCGAAGCCCTGCCGACGGGCTCAGCCCGGCTGAGCCGAAACGTTGCCAGGCTGCGTGGCGTTCACGGAGCGAGGAGCAAGGCAGTGAGGATTTTAAGTTTCGGCCGCTACGCGCTGAGCATCAGCCTCGACGCGGCATTGCTGGCAGGCTGCGGCGGATCGCAGTTGCCGATCGGCGCGCCGGGCGCGATGCAGCAACGTGCAGGGTTCGTGCATCGCATGGTGCCTGGATTGTCATATCGCGTGCTGTACCGCTTCCGCCGCCACCGTACCGGCGACGGAACGTACCCGTTTGCGGCCTTAATCAAATTGAACGGCACGTTGTACAACACGACCTATGGCGGGGGCGCGAACGGATACGGAACAGTCTTTAGCATTACGACAACCGGCACAGAGAAGGTACTGTACAGCTTCGGTGGTGGATCCGACGGCGAGAACCCGGACGCGAGCTTGGTCAACATGAATGGCATGCTCTACGGCACGACCTCTGGAGGCTCCGGGAACGGTCAGGGGACCGTTTTTAGCATTACGACGAGTGGCACGGAGAAAGTGCTGCACATCTTCGGCGGCAGCTCCGATGGGCAGTCCCCCCGGGCGAGCTTGATCAACGTAAATGGCACGCTGTATGGCACGACCTTTGCGGGGGGTGCGAACGGTTACGGAACCGTCTTTAGCGTGACGACGACCGGCACGGAGAAGGTGCTGTATAGCTTCGCTGGCTACGCCGACGGGGGGAGCCCGCTCGCGAGCTTGATCAACGTAAACGGCGCGTTATACGGCACAACGGATGAAGGCGGCGGCCCGGGATGCGGCGGCTTCGGTTGCGGAACCGTCTTTAGCATTACGACGACCGGCGCAGAGAAGTTGCTTTACAGCTTCGCTGGCGGTTCCGACGGGGAGTCCCCTCAGGCGAGCTTGGTCGACGTAAGGGGCACGCTGTACGGCACGACCTACGTTGGCGGCGCGAACGGTCACGGAACCGTCTTTAGCGTGACGACGACCGGCACGGAGAAAGTCCTGCACAGCTTTGGTGGAGGATCGGATGGAACGTTTCCCGTTGCGGGCTTGATCAATGCAAAAGGTACGCTTTACGGCATCACCAAGTCCGGCGGTGCGAACGGATACGGAACCGTCTTTAGCATTACGACGACCGGCACGGAGAAGGTGTTGTACAGCTTCGCTGGCGGCTCCGACGGGGAGAACCCGCTCGCGAGCTTGATCAACGTAAACGGCGCGTTGTACGGCACGACGGTAGAAGGCGGCCACAGATGCCGCTGCGGAACGGTCTTCGCGTTAACGCCGTAGCGGCGGGACGAAATGCTCGAGTGCTGCCCCTTCGACACACCGCGATTTGCAGCTATAAGCCCTCGCTCAACTTTGAAAGATCTTAGCCACGTAGAGCCGAGCGCCACTGGCAACGGAACGCCGTACAGCGACGAGGAGGCGCCGATCGGCGAGGTGGCCGCGGAGGCATCGGTCGAGTGGCTTCCGAGATCGTGGCGCGGGTGCTATAATCCAAAGCTCAGCGCGGAAGAGCTTCGCGCTACCTTTGCGTCTGCGAAAGGAGCACAGCAGATGAAGACTCCGAGTTTGAACCGGTGCGGGCTATTCGCGTGCTTCGTCATGCTCACGGCATGCTCGCAAGCGCCGGGACTCTCGCGCTTGCAATATGCTCCAAGCATCGTTTCCAACCACAAGGCTGGCCGGCTGAGCTCTTACCTGTCATTGTACAGCTTCGGCGCGGACCCCGATGGGTCCGAACCGGCCGCTGGTGTGCTTTCCCGGGGCGACCTTCCAATCTACGGTACGACAGCGTTTGGCGGCGCGGACAATTCAGGTACCGTTTTCAGCTACTCCGGCGGCACGGATACAGTGCTCCACAGCTTCAGGGGCCGCGACGGCGCGAGGCCCTTGGCAGGCTTGATCGACGTGAAAGGCACGTTCTACGGCACGACATATTTCGGCGGCAGCGGTAATTGCGTGGGAGGATGCGGCGTCGTCTTCAGCATTACACCCGACGGAACCGAAAAAGTGTTGCACAACTTTGGCGTCAATGGTTCCGATGGTACCCGCCCTGAAGCAAGTTTGATCGACGTAAGCGGCACGCTTTACGGCACGACGCTGGAGGGCGGCGCGCGCGATCGTGGCACCGCCTTCAGCGTCACAACCGACGGAACCGAACGAGTGCTGCACAGCTTTGGCTATTACGAAGACGGTTACTGGCCCATGGTGCCGTTGATCGACGTCAGCGGCACGCTCTACGGCACGACATACGCCGGCGGCGCGGGAAGGTTTGGCACCGTCTTCAGCATGGCGGCCGACGGCACGGAAAAAGTGTTGCACAGCTTTAGCAACGCCCAAGACGGAAAATACCCTCGGGCCCCCTTGATCAACGTGAATGGCAAGCTCTACGGAACGACGGAAAGTGGCGGTGCATTCCGCGGGGGCACCGTCTTTGACGTCTCGACCGACGGCCATGAAACAGTGCTCCACAGCTTCGGCAACGGATACGATGGCGTCCGTCCTGAGGCCGGTTTGCGTGACATGAACGGCACGCTTTACGGCACGACAGCGGACGGCGGCGCGTACGGCTCCTCCTACAATCAACACGGCTTCGGCACGGTCTTCAGCATCACACCCGGCGGCCATGAAACAGTGCTCCACAGCTTCGGCGACGGATACGACGGCGCCCATCCGGAGGCCGGCTTGCGTGACGTGAGCGGGATGGGCCTCATAGGGACGACGCGTTATGGCGGCGTTTATGGCAGGGGCACGGTTTTTGAGCTGTAACGCACCTCGCCGCCCGGGCGAGGGGGGCCTCGTTTTGGAGGGCTCTGTCTCCTATCCCAGCGCGAAGGTGCCGGGATAGATACCGTATTTCGCGTCAAGCGTAATTCGCGTCAAAAGCAATGCCGGACCGAAGAATGCCGTACGCGAGAACTAAGAGTTTGCGCATGACTGCGCCGATGATCAGCCGCTTGTGCTTTC